>CEAG01051958.1_pt1 | contig 12274 bp, 8 predicted proteins | sample 554891 | NCBI WGS metagenome assembly CEAG01 (sample SAMEA3182116, study PRJEB8094) | gut metagenome | biome: human; feature: gut; material: Stool; isolation source: human stools | place: Canada | collected 2014-02-25
TTGCTCTGTTCAGGACGCTCGAATTTAAAAAGTCTCAATTACCTATCTTAATAAGTATTGACGGTTCTTTTTATTTTACCCAAGTCTCTCTTGTCGCCAAGAAGAGACTTGCTCTTGTACTACTTGTATTGTTTATGTAAATCTGTTCAAAGATCGCTTCTTTTCGAAGAATGCTCCTTTTCAAAAGCGGATGCAAAGGTAAAAACTTTTAAGCATATACTCCAAATATTTTCGGAAGTTTTTTTTTAAAATTCTTTTCTCATTCAAAACAACTCTCTTGCGAAAGGGAGAACTGGGAAAAGGTTGTCTTTACCGCCCGGCTTTAAAAAAGTATTTCAATCAACGCTGCTTCCTTTTTGAAAGCGGGTGCAAAGGTAAGAACTTTATCTCATATCTTCCAAATGTTTTCGGAAGTTTTTTTTCATTTTTCTTTTTAAAGGGGAAAGTTTCGAAAGAAACCAGCCGGTTAAGGAAGAAAAAAGTAAGGGTTCTTACTCCGTTTCTGTCAGAATGTCAATCAAACGCTGCTCTCGTTCTCGAAAGCGGATGCAAAAGTAGAGGATTTTAATATACCGACCAAATATATCTTTCACTTTTTCCTAATATTTTTGAAACTTTTTCCTAACTCGTTGATTAGTAAATGTGTTATAGAACATAAAACAGAACAGGGAACAGGCTGATGAAAGAAAGGGACACATTATAATATATGCGCACGTACATGCGGGCACGTAGGCGGGCGCGTATACGATGGGGTACACCCTTAGAAATGCACGCTTTTCAATAAGCCTCAAATGGTTTATTGAGAAACAAGGAAGAACAGTTCTGAAATAACGGAAAGGCAAACACCGATGTCAACGGAAGTAAGAAACAAAAATATAAAGAACTATTCGTACCACGGCAGTGGTACTTAATTACTTCACCTGTGTTCTTTGCATACAACAGCCGTGGTACGAAAAGAACACGGGCGGGGTAAGATTAGTTTGCCGCATATCCATCTCCTTCAAAGAACTGTATGGCATGTACAGTCAGGCATGGCCTTTCCTTGCTTAGAGCCGTGATGAGACTTGACCTATAAGCTCTATCAACAGACCAGATCACTCGTGCGGCCGGACATCATTGGCCATGCAGGACGCCAATCACCATAAAACCGTCAGAGTCCATGCCTATACGCCAGTGGCCTGTATCAACGGCCGGGGGTTGTATAAGTTAAAGGGGAAACGGGTATTATGTTAAATGTTAACGGAAATATCACGCAGCTAAAGCATGTTATAAAAAGGAAGGATTGCTCCCAAAAGTTTGGAGAATACGGACAAAGAAGTATCTTTGCAATGTGTTTTTCATAGTATTAGATTTAAGGTTAACAAAAAAAGATTGGCTGTCTGGGAGAGATAGCCTTTTTTTATGAGAAAAAGATTTTAATACTTAATACGTCACTACGCAAAATTCCACCTCATGGAGTTCGGTTAAAACCTTATCTCAAAAGACTTCTGAAAAGTTTTTGCAGATGCAAACTAAAAGCAATGATGTTTTCAGCCATCCATACATCAATAAAACAGCTCTTTGCCAAATCTATATAGCTACTGCTCCTTAGCTTCTTCCTGCGGAATACGTACCGACGTATAGAGTTCGAGGATAGCAGCAATAGTCAGCGAAACAATCCATTCATTACCATGCGTAAAGAACATAAAAGCTCCGGTAAGCACCAAGAGCAACGCACCGAATATCTGCTGGCGCCGCAGACGTTTGATAGTGGGACTTTTGCATTTTGAAGGTGAATTTATTTGCGCTAAAGCAACAAATGTCGCACCTATCATATATATATAAGGCGAGAGTTGCCATCCGGTGACATAAACGGCAGCACCTATCAGAAGCATTACAGCTCCTACTGCAAAAAGGGCGGGTATCAGTTGTTTCATTCTTCTATATCATCTTGAAATACATAAATATCTTCGTTGGGCTTCTTCATCAGATACTTTTCACGGGCTATCTTCTCGATAGCGCCGGAGTCGACGGCAAGCTCATTCAGGCGACGGGTATTCTCCTCATATTCCGTACGATACCTGTCTATCTCTCCGCGTAAGCGCGTTTCCTCGCGGTAATAACCGAGACGGCGCACAATACTGTTCTCATCCAGAAAACCGACAAGCACAACAAACAGCACAAACGTTATCAGATATTTACGTCTGCGGACAAACAACCAGAGGGAAGCAAGTTTATCCATGTAATTCAGTTATTGTTTCTTTGAGCACAAAGATAAGACGAATAACTGAGAAATTTCTTTTTTTTGCGTACATTTGCACAAAAGCTGAGACAAGCCACGCTGTCTTTGTGCTCTATATTAGTGATAAGAACACCCTGAATATGGAAAATTATATCGTATCGGCACGAAAATACCGCCCCTCGACCTTTGAGTCGGTAGTGGGGCAACGCGCGTTGACTACCACTTTAAAGAATGCCATCGCCACAGGCAAACTGGCGCACGCCTATCTTTTCTGCGGTCCGCGTGGCGTTGGAAAGACTACTTGCGCACGTATTTTTGCCAAAACCATAAACTGCATGGCTCCCACGGCAGAGGGAGAAGCCTGTAACCAATGCGAATCGTGTACAGCTTTCAATGAACAGCGTTCGTACAACATTCATGAATTGGATGCCGCATCCAACAACTCCGTGGACGACATCCGCCAACTGGTAGAGCAGGTACGTATCCCGCCTCAGATAGGTAAATACAAGGTATATATCATTGACGAGGTACATATGCTGTCGGCTTCCGCTTTCAATGCTTTCCTGAAAACGCTGGAAGAGCCGCCCCGTCATGCCATATTCATTCTTGCCACCACCGAAAAACATAAGATACTGCCTACCATCCTTTCTCGCTGTCAGATATACGACTTCAACCGTATCGGTGTGGAAGATACCGTAGCTCACTTGGCCTATGTAGCCTCTAAAGAGGGAATTACCGCCGAACCGGAAGCTCTGAACGTCATTGCGCTGAAAGCCGACGGCGGTATGCGTGACGCTTTGTCCATCTTCGATCAGGTAGTAAGTTTTACCGGCGGACACATCACTTACCAAAGCGTAATCGAGAATTTGAATGTGCTGGATTACGAATACTACTTTAAACTGACCGACCATTTTCTTGAAAATAAAGTCAGTGACGCCCTGCTGCTGCTGAACGATGTGCTGAACAAAGGATTTGACGGCAGTCATTTCATTACCGGTCTGTCCTCACATTTCCGCGATTTGCTGGTAAGCAAAGATCCGACCACCCTACCCCTGCTCGAAGTGGGGGCAAGTATCCGGCAACGCTACCAAACGCAGGCGCAAAAATGCCCGTTGCCTTTCCTGTACCGTGCCATGAAACTGTGTAACGATTGCGACTTGAACTATCGTGCCAGCAAGAACAAGCGGCTGCTGGTAGAGCTGACCTTAATACAAGTAGCTCAACTCACAGCCGAAGGAGACGATGTTGCCAATGGGCGTAGCCCTAAACAAACCATAAAACCCATATTTACGCAGCCTGCCGCCACACAACAGCCACAGGCAGCTCCCGCGCCCCAACCGCAGGTATCCGCCACTGCGAAACCGCAAGCCGCCCCCACTGCAGCCCCTCCTGCCAATGCCACTGCTACACCGGTAAATACGGCTTCGCACGCCACTCCTACCGCCATTTTACTGGCACAAGGAAAAGAAGAAAAGAAGATTCCGGTAGTAAAAATGTCCGGTCTCGGCGTATCCATTAAACGGCCGAAAGCGGAAGAAGAGGCAAAGAACACGGCTCCAACCCCTGCCGCACAGCAAACAGCGCAACCGGAAGAAGACTATATCTTCAATGAAAGAGATGTAAATTACTACTGGCAAGAATACGCCGGACGCATGCCCAAAGAGCAAGTAGCCATCGCCAAACGTATGCAGAATATGCATGTCACCCTGCTGAACGCCACCACGTTCGAAGCCGTCGTGGATAATGAAATCGTTGCAAAAGAGTTTACTTCGATGATTCCCCGGCTGCAAGAGTACCTGCGTATCCGTTTGAAAAACCGTAAGGTAACCATGACTGTACGTATCAGCGCTCCCGCCGAGAAGGTTCGTGCATACGGCCGTGTCGAAAAATTTCAAATGATGGCGCAAAAGAACGACGCCCTGCTGCAATTGAAAGACGAATTCGGATTGGAGCTTTACTAAATCGTCCGGACAAGAAGAGGCCATATTCATCCGTTTGTTACCGAACATATTGAAAATAAAATCATTATATTTTATTTTGTATATCATGTTTTATGTTTATTTTTGCCAATAATAGACAAAGAAGACAAACAAAACAAACGATGAGAAAAAGTGCCGCCATATTGATAGGGCTATGGGTAATATGTATGACATGTGCTACCTCAATATGTGCTGCAACCGCTCCCAACAAATTGGATACGTTGAAAGTTTTTATCCAAAAGAAGATACTTTACGACGAATACGTATCGGTGGATAGCGTCATCTGCTGGAGTGAAAACATTCTGCCGGACCTCAAAGCAGACAACCGCAATAAAGAAAGCTACTTCTTATTACAGCTACAACTTGCCAACGCCTATACACTGCGGGGAGATATCAGCCTTGCCATAGACCGGGCACGGCTGATGTACGAAGAAGCCAAAGAAACCGGATACGATTTCGGCATGGTAGTTGCCAACCAAGCTATCGGCGACGCTTACACCATAGCCAGTCAATACGATAAAGCATCGGAGGCGTATCAAAACGCTTTAAAGGAATTAAGCCTTATCTCTCCGCAACATCCCTACCGTACGCAACTTTTACTAAAAGCATCCAATACTTTACAGCGCAAAGGCCGACTGGAAAAAGCAAGGAGAGTATTAAACGATATAGATAAAGCCCTTCTGCAACAACCGGATTATGCCACCGGCTTCTTCGCCGCCATCGAAAAAGCCAACTATGCCATCTCACACGGACATCTTTCAAAGACTTACCTTAAAGAAGCCGCCAAGTACCTGCAAGATATGGATTCTATCTATCGGCTGTATCCCGAGAAGTTTTACTATTTTCATCTGAAGTATACCGCTGCCGCCTACTACCGTGCCATGGGTAACTGGGATAAAGCTTATTGGGACAAGGCCTTGAAACTGTACGAGAAACTGAGACAGGAATATTCAGTCAACAAACGGTCGGCTTATTACCGATGGATTACACAGGAAACAATATATCTATATAAGATACAAGGAAAAGCAATGGACGCCTGCCGGTTGTATCAAGAATTATATCCCACGGTCGACACGCTCACCGCCGAAGGTTACGCACGGCAAATCGGTATCCTGCGTGCCAAATACCAGATAGACCAAATGGAGCTGGCCAATAAAGAAGAGCACAGCAAGCTTATCACCGGCATATTGACAGGCAGTATCCTGCTACTCCTCATGTTTATCGTTATAACTATCGTGCTCAGAAGGCAGCGTCAGAAGATAACCCTATCCACCCAAAGATTGGAGCGCCTGCGTACCGATGCCGAAAACGCCACATCCGCCAAAAGCATATTCCTTTCGAATATGAGCCATGAAATACGTACGCCACTCAATGCCCTCTCCGGTTTTTCGTCCCTACTGACAGAAGAAGGGCTGGATGACGACACACGTCGCCAATGCAATGAAGTAATCCTGCAAAACTCCGAGTTATTACTAAAGCTCATCAACGATGTGATAGACCTGTCGAGCCTTGAATTTGGGAAAATACAATTCAGCATTGGCCGGTATGATGTCGTCAGCATCTGCAGGAATGTAGCCGATACCGTCAGTAAGATTAAACAGACCCAGGCAGAAATATGCTTCACGACGGAGCTGGAAAGCATGGAAATAGAAACGGACGACTCGCGCCTGCAACAAGTCTTGATAAACTTGCTGATTAACGCCACCAAATTTACACCGCAAGGCAGCATTACCCTGGAACTTAAAAAACAGTCGGAACAAGAGTTGCTCTTTTCCGTGACAGATACGGGCTGCGGCATTCCCAAAGACAAGCAAGCCGCTATCTTCCAGCGTTTCGAGAAACTAAACGAAAATGCGCAAGGCAGCGGATTAGGACTTTCCATCTGCCAGCTCATCATCGAACATATAGGTGGCAGAATATGGATAGACCCTGACTATACAGGCGGTTCACGGTTCTTTTTCACCCACCCCCTCCAACAGCCACAGCCGGCCAAAGGCAGAAAGGAGAGCGAAGTATGAAAAGACTGCTTATCATAACGGCCTTACTCGCTCTGCTCCTACCCGTACAAGCTGTCGGTGCAGACGCGAAAAAACAGTACTCCTCGCCGCGCCGGTATCCGGCCGAAATAGAATGTGCCATAAACCGCGACATTCAGAAAGCCGACTCATTAGTAAAAGCGGGAAAACCGGACGAAGCGCTCACATTCTACAAAAAGAGCCTCAAAAGCAAAGACTCTCTATACAATCTTATTACCACCTCGCAGATGGAAGAGATACTCTCTCTTTACAATATGGACAAGCTCACGCTGCAAAAAGAGCAAAGGCGCAATATGTTCCACCAAATCTGCTTATCCATATCCGTTATCATCATTTTTGCATTGTTGCTTTTCAACATCCACATATACCGGAGCCGGAAACGCCTGCAAAAAGATGAAAAGGAAATGAGAAGATTAACCGCCATTGCCGAAGAAGCGAATGAGATAAAAAGCCGTTTCCTGACAACTATGAGTTATAACATACGCATTCCTCTTAACAACGTGGTAGGATTTTCACAACTCATGACCGAGGACGTCAACCTGAGTGAAGACGAGAAAAGAGAATACTCCGGTATCATCCAAAGTAATTCGGCGGAACTCATCCGGCTTGTCAACAATGTACTGGACCTCTCACGTTTGGAAGCCAACATGATGAAGTTTCAGTTACAGAACTGCAACGTACAAGAGTGGTGCAACGAACTCCCCTGCCTGGTACAGATGCGAAGCGAAGGAAGCATACATTTGGAGTTGGTGGCAGATACCGGCAATGCAATCATCCATACCGACGTCAGCCGCCTCACACAACTGGTTTCCGGCATGCTGCTATACCCTGTCGAATGCAAGAGAACAAGGATAGTGAACATGCAACTGACTTACAATCCGGAAACACAGGCAATAAACTGCCGGATAGAGAACAGTCCGCTCACCGATCCCGCATTTTCTTCACAAAAGGAATCCATATCGCACAGAATCAATCTACTGTTTTTCGAGCACTTCAACGGTAGCTATCGTGTAGAGAAAAGCGGTGACAATCCAATCATATATTTCACATATCCCACGCTTACTACCTGATTATATGCACGTTTGTCCCTGCCGCTATTTAGACAGGGTACAAATTAAACGTTTTTAATCAAGATTGATAGCAAGTATTGAAGAAAACAGCTATTTTTGCCGAACCAATTAGTACTAATAATTAAAAAATTAAAGAAAATGGCTTACGTAATTAGTGACGATTGTATTGCTTGCGGAACTTGTATCGACGAGTGTCCGGTAGGCGCTATCTCTGAAGGCGATATCTATTCTATCGATCCTGAAACTTGTACTGAATGCGGTACTTGTGCAGATGTTTGCCCTTCTGAAGCAATTCATCCGGGAGAATAATACAATCCTAAGAAAAAGAAGAAAGGCTCGGTTTCAATGAAACCGGGCCTTTTTATTTCAGTACCAAGAAGTATATATCGCAACTCACCCCAGACTACACAGACCTTCCATCCATACGCCTGCGGTGAGTTCCCGCCATCCAAAGATTATGCAAGTTTTGACAATGCTTCCTTGATGCGGCTGATAGCTTTCACGATATTCTCATCGCTGGTAGCATAGCTCATACGAATACATTCGGGAGCGCCAAATGACGTACCGCCTACGCAAGCCACGTGAGCTACTTCCAGTAAGTACATGGCCAAATCATCGGAGTTTTCAATCTTACGGTCGCCGGCGGACTTACCGAAAAACGAGCTGCATTTCGGGAACAGGTAGAAAGCGCCTTCCGGTACGTTTACTTCGAATCCCGGCACTTCCTTAGCCAGTTTCACAATAAGGTCGCGGCGACGTTCAAAAGCCTTACGCATTTCTTCCACCGGAGCTTGCGTTCCCGTATAAGCGGCTTCCGCAGCTTTCTGAGATACGGAACACGGGCCTGATGTATACTGTCCCTGCAATTTGTTGCAAGCCTTTACAATCCATTCCGGTCCGGCAATGAAGCCGATACGCCAGCCCGTCATGGCATAAGCCTTGGAAACGCCGTTTACAATCACGGTACGCTCTTTCATTTCAGGGAACTGCGCGATGCTTTGGTGCTTACCGATGTAGTTGATATGTTCATAGATTTCATCGGCAATGACAACTACCTGCGGATGCTTGGCCAACACAGCGGCCAGTCCGGCCAACTCTTCCTTGCTATATACAGAACCGGTAGGGTTGGAAGGAGAACAAAGAATCAAAGCTTTGGTCTTCGGCGTAATGGCGGCTTCCAACTGGGCGGGGGTAATCTTGAAGTCCTGCTCGATACCTGCTGTAACAATCACCGGATTGCCTTCCGCCAGCTTCACCATTTCAGGATAGCTCACCCAATACGGTGCAGGCACAATCACTTCATCACCCGGGTTCACCAATACCAAGATTGCATTGCAAACCGATTGCTTGGCTCCGTTGGCACAAGAAATTTGTGCAGCCGTATATTCCAGACCGTTCTCTTTTTTCAATTTCTCTACGATAGCATTACGCAAGGCCGGATACCCCGGAACGGGAGAATAGCGAGAGAAGTTATCGTCTATCGCCTTTTTGGCAGCCTCTTTAATGTGGTCGGGAGTATTAAAATCAGGTTCTCCGACACTCAAGTTAATTACATCTACGCCTTGAGCTTTCAGCTCTGCGCTTTTCTGAGACATAGCCAGCGTCGCAGAGGGCGACAAACTGTTCAAACGATCTGATAATTGGTTCATCTTGTTTCTATTTAATGGTTGTTATGCAAATCCGGTTGCAAAATAAGCAATTTTCTTTGATATAATAAAACAAAAAGACAGTTACTTATTAAAATGAAGAGTATGTCCCATACGTTCCTTCTTTGTACGCAGGTAACGTTCGTTATACTGATTCGGGTTGGTTTCCACCGGCACATTCTCCACAATCTCCAGGCCATAGGCTTCCAAGCCTACGCGTTTCACCGGGTTGTTTGTAAGCAGACGCATCTTATGCACACCCAGCTCGCGCAAAATCTGAGCGCCCACACCGTAATCGCGTTCATCAGCCAGATGTCCGAGACAAATGTTGGCATCCACCGTATCCATGCCGTCTTCCTGAAGTTTGTATGCTCTCATCTTTTCCATCAGACCAATACCGCGGCCTTCCTGATTGAGGTATACGATAGCTCCCTTACCGGCTTTCTCTATCATCTCCATCGCCTTGTGCAACTGCTCGCCGCAATCGCAACGCATGGAGCCGAATATATCTCCCGTGGCGCAAGAGGAGTGTACACGCACCAGTACAGGCTCATCAGACGCCCAAGTACCCTTAAACAAAGCCACGTGCTCCAAGCCGTTGGACTTCTGACGGAAAGGAATCAGACGGAAATGTCCGTGCTCTGTCGGCATATCCACCTCCACGCCTTTCTCCACGATAGATTCCTGCTGCAAGCGATAGGCTATCATATCGCGGATAGAAATCAGTTTCAAATTGAATTCGTCCGCCATTTTACGCAATTCGGGCAGACGCGCCATCGTGCCGTCTTCGTTCATAATCTCCATGAGCGCACCGGCAGGATAGAAACCGGACAGGCGGCACATATCAATCGTAGCTTCGGTATGACCGGCACGGCGCAACACGCCTTTCTCCTGTGCGTACAGCGGATTGATGTGTCCGGGACGGCCGAATGTGGCCGGAGTAGAAGCAGGGTCGGCCAACGCCTGAATGGTTGCGGCACGGTCGGCGGCAGAAACACCGGTCGTACAACCTTCCAGCTTATCGATTGTTACCGTAAAGGGAGTACCCAATACAGAGGTATTATCGGACACCTGATGAGGTAAATCCAGTTCTTTGCAACGCGACACCGTAATCGGAGCACACAATACCCCGCGTGCGTGTTTCAGCATGAAGTTCACCTTTTCCGGCGTTATCTTTTCGGCTGCGATAATCAGGTCGCCCTCATTTTCACGATCTTCATCATCGACTACAATCACGAAATTACCGGCCTTGAAATCCTCAATGGCCTCTTCTATCGTATTCAACTTTACTTTTTCCATATATTTCATTCTTTATTATTTATTCTGATTGACTTTTATGATATTCCGTATCTCTTCGTTTGTGCGGATAATCCGCTCCATATCCTTGTTCAACCGGATGCGGAATGCCCAGATACGGAAATAGAAAAACAAGCCGACAGGCACTATCACTCCACACAACATATTCAGCCAGTAATTACGGAAAGGACGCACATGGGCGTGAACGGCTATGACAGGATAATTATTCAATGCCGTCAGCAACGGTATAGACCTTGTATTGGACATCTCGTCTATCAAAGCCTCCATCCGGTCGTTGAGCTCCGCCACTTCCTCGTCATACGGTGTATCGTTCATCCACAGCCTGAAATAATTGGGCGCACGCATCAGAGCTTTCTTTTCGGCATACGCGCGACAATCCGCCGACAGTTGCTGAAGTTCTCCCGGCAGACGGGCATAATCCGGATCGTGAATAATCACTTCCTTCCTGAACAGGTGGCGGACACTGCGGATACCCGCTATCTTCTTAAACCAGTTGACATAAGCATCGGCATTCAGCACCACCGAGTCGTTATTGGATTTATAAGTAAGGAATGCACCCAGCGGCGCCAGCACAGCCGTACTGGTCCACATGCCCATCCATACAATCCATTTGCCGTCACGCGCCATCTTATAGCCCGTATTATTGATGATGTAATAGATGATGAAAATAAGCACGGACACCACCACAGGCATACCCAAACCGCCTTTACGGATGATACCGCCCAACGGCGCACCGATAAAGAAGAAAATAAGGCACGCCAACGAAAGCGTCAGTTTCTCGTGCCAGGACGTCATGTGACGTCTCAAGCTGGTTTCCGTCTGCGATATATTGAAGCCCTTGAAGCTCCAATCGCTCGCCGCACTTTCCGCACGGCTGACAGCCGTAGACATAATCTTCTGCTTCTGCATCAAAGTAGCCGCATTGAACAGACTGTCCACATCGTAATTGCCCAAGCGGGCAGATTCTATCTTCATCGTATCCGTCTTGCTCAAGGTATTGGTAGTGGCTTTGTAAGTACTTGCCATAGCCTCTTTATAGTAAGACCGCCCCACACTGTCGTTCTGTACTTTCATGGAGTCGATGCCGGCCTGCAACATTCTCATATCCTTACTATTGGACTGATTGCTCATAAATCCGGCGTCCACCATATTGAAATCCGAGTTGAATTCTATAATCGCATGCTTCTCCACGAACGCTTCCCGGCGATAGGGCACATTCTTCTGGTTCATATTCTGCGACTTCAGATTTTCAAACTGCTCACCGCTGTAAAGGTGCAGATAAAGGTGCTGCTTGTCGGCCGTCATTTCCAGTCTGCCGGAGTCCGACTTGATTATCTGCGCATTCTCAAATCCTTTCTCGAAATTATAAATCAGCACATCGTACAGCATACCCGTCTTACGGTTCTTATGCTTTACGTAAAGGTTGTAGCCGTCTATCTCGTCATAAAACACCCCTTCGGGAATATCCACTTCGGGCGACTTCTGCTTCATGGAAATCAGCAGCGTCCATAACTTAGTCTGCGCCTTAGGGCCGATAACGTTCTGAAAATAGAAAGAAACACAACAAATGATAGATATGAAGATTATCAGCGGACGCATAATCTTCAACAGAGAGATACCTGCCGCTTTCATGGCAAGCAATTCAAAACGTTCTCCGAAATTTCCAAAAGTGATGAGAGCCGCCAGCAATATCGCCAAAGGCAACGAGGCCGGCACCAACGTCAGCGCCGAATAGAAAAAGAACTGGGCAAGAACGTTCATCTCCAATCCTTTTCCCACCATTTCGTCTACATATTTCCACAGAAACTGCATCATGAAGATGAAAAGGCAGATGAAGAAAGTGCCCATAAAGAGCATGCAAAAGCTCTTTAATATAAATATATCTAACTTTTTTATGCGCAGCATTTTACTTGTTTCATGCAATGAACGCACAAAAGTAGCACAAAAAAGGGAGTACGGGAAATTTTTAATTGAAAGTTAACTAAAAACCGCATGTTCTACGCAA
>CEAG01038253.1_pt1 | contig 12115 bp, 9 predicted proteins | sample 554891 | NCBI WGS metagenome assembly CEAG01 (sample SAMEA3182116, study PRJEB8094) | gut metagenome | biome: human; feature: gut; material: Stool; isolation source: human stools | place: Canada | collected 2014-02-25
TACGAGAGCGACGTATCCAGCGCATTGCGTGTATTCTTCTTTGACATGACATGGACCTCCTACTGGGTTGATATACACCCATTATCGTGCAGCGCTTCGTTGTGACGCACTGGGTAGGTGGGTGGTCCATGTCATTAGGTGCAGCGCCGACCGCGGCGGCAGGCGCAGCCCTAGGTGCAGGGGCGGAAGCCGGAGACTCTGCCCGCCTGCAGCAGATGCTGCCGAAGCGGCATCACTCATATGCAAGGCAGTGAATTTCATCGCAGAATCTCCGAAATAAAAGACGTAGTTGATTGAGCTTTATGGAAACTTCTTTTCGTTTCCATCTCTAGTGCAGTAATAGTGCACTTTTCCTCGATGGTTTTGTTTGCCGCCTCTAAGCAGATCCGCTTAGGAGAACGGGATATTTCTCAAATTTCCCCGACATTCACTGCAATTTTCTAATAATTGCGCACATGTTTCTTTATTAATCAATTAGATATATAGTTTAAACCGAATTTTTGCAGACATATCCGTCAAATACCTTGCACTAAAGGAGCCGCTCAGCACGACATCGTCCCCATGGACGTATGCCGGTCCGGCGAATCGAAAGCAGCCGTCCGAAACCCCGAACTAAGCATTTAGTCTGTACGGCATATCTCCCAACACGTGCAGGAAAGGCGCAAAAGCCGTGCACGCCGGCGCAGGTTTGGCGCAATGAGCGCCGCCAACAGCCAATGAGGCTGATAGGCTCAAAGAAAACCACTTCCGGTCCTTTTCGGACCTCCGCTTCATGATCCCAGCACCATTGCTTCAATCGACCGATCCGGCGTCTGCGCTCGGTGAACCTGATCCTGACGGCATTTACCGTATTGACGAGACGGATTCGGTTCTCACGCTCGCCCGCTCGCTCTATGCTGCAGACCGCCTGCCGGTCTATGGCTCGATCTTTGCAAACCTGCAGACAGCAGGACGCGGACAGTACGGCCGCGCATGGGAGAGCGCCCGCGGGAATCTTCATGCGGGCGTCAGACTGCCGCTTGAAGGGGTTTATGCCACTCGGGCGTCCGCCGCAGCGACGGCGGCTTTGACCGCTGAAGCGCTGCGCAGTCTCGGCTTCCCGGTGCTCATGAAGTGGCCTAACGACATCATCTGTCTTTCGCCCAATGGGCCGGCCAAAGTGGGCGGCATTCTGCTCGAAGAAACTGACGGGCTCCTCACCGCAGGGATCGGCCTCAATGTCAACTGGTCGCCCGAAGCGTCGGCGCTCCGAGAGGGCGCTGCGCTCCCGCCCGGGCGCCTGGTGCCCCGCGGGGGAGCCGCAATGGATCCCTATGAACTTTGGCGGCGTATTCTGCGTCATCTGCGCGAAGCCGACCCCGTCCGGCTCACCGCCTCCTGGCGAGCGCTCGCGCAGGCTCACCTCCTTTGGCTCGGAAGCGACGTGGCGGTTGAGAGCGCTGAGGGCACCCTGACCGCGGGCCGACTCATTGGTCTCGCGCCCGACGGAGAGCTCCTCCTCGAGACGCCGTCGGGGGAGACAGTCACCATCGACCGCGGCAGTCTCATCAAAGCGGCGCCAACGCCGCACGCCGCAGCAGCGGCAGCGGCACCGCGAAATTGAGTGCCCGGTCGCCGGAGACGCATTGAACGTCTCCCGCCCCGGGCGGCATGAATTCTTCTAAGGGGATTGAAAAGTCTCGGAAACTTGATCCCCAAAAGAGCCGCGCGTGAGACACGCTTTAAAAATAAAGTCTCATACGCAGCACAAAATCAACGCAAGCCTTTAAAACAACTCAAGGGAAGGAATTCCATCCATGCAGCAACGAACTTTTGAGGAAGTACGCGAGAGTCTGCGCGGCAAGGTGATTTTGGTCGCCAACCGCGGCATCCCCGCACGCCGCATCAGCCGCTCGATTCGCGAGCGATTTGAAGCGATTGCCGCCATTACCGCGACCGACATCGACAAAACCGAACCGGCAGCGGCCTCCGCACAGGAACTGATTCTGCTCGGAGCGGACCCGCGCGCCTATCTTGACCTTCCGCGCATCATCCGCCTCGCCCGCGAACGCGGCTGCGTCGCCATCCATCCGGGCTGGGGCTTTGCAAGCGAAGACAATAACTTTCCGAAGCTCTGCGCCGAGGCCGGCATCACCTTCATCGGCGCTACGGCCGAAGCCATGCACCTTCTCGGCAATAAGGTCGAAGCACGCCGCGTCGCACGCAGCCTCGGCATTCCGGTGGTCCCGGGTTCCGACGAATCCGTCGACGTTCCGGGCGCGCGAAAGATCGTTCATGAAATTGGTCTCCCGATCATGCTTAAAGCCGAGGGCGGCGGCGGACGCGGCATTTTCCTCGTGACCAACGAGGATGAACTTGAAGACGCCTTTGAAAAAGCTTCTGCCATGGCGGAGGCCTCCTTTGGCAACCCCCGGCTCTTCGTTGAAAAATACCTCCCCAAGGTTCACCACATCGAAATTCAGGTGATCGCTGACCGCTGGGGCAATGTGTTTGCCTTTGACGAACGCGACTGCACGGTTCAGCGCAACAACCAGAAGCTCCTCGAAGTCACGCCGTCGCCGTGGCGCGGCATGACGCCAAAACTGCGCGCAGAGCTTAAAGACTATGCCCGCCGGCTCGTGCTGGCTGTGGGGTATCACTCGGTTGCCACCGTGGAGTTCCTCGTGACCGAAGCGGGCGAACCCTACATGATCGAGGTGAACACGCGTCTGCAGGTCGAGCACGGCATTACCGAAAGCCGCTACGGCGTCGACTTGGTCGAAGAAATGATCGCCATCGCCTTCGGGAGCACCCTGCGCTTTACCGAGGAAAATACGCGGGCCTCCTTCCATGCCCTTCAGGTCCGCGTGAATCTGGAGGATCCTCAGGAAGGCTTCACCCCCAACTCCGGCCTCATCACCCGCTACGTCTCTCCGGGCGGACCGGGCGTGCGCCTCGACTCGAACCTCTCCGCCGGCTATGAATTCCCCTCCAACTACGATTCCGCCGGCGCGCTTCTCATCACCTATGCCCGTGACTGGCAAAAGACGCTCGGGATCATGGACCGAGCGCTGCAGGAATACGTGATCGGCGGCCCGAAGACCACCATTCCCTTCCTGCGCCGAGTCGTGGCCCATCCGAGCTTCCGCGCGGGTGAAGTGACCACCACCTTCATCAAAGAGCACCCGGAGATTCTGCGCTACACGGATTTGGAGCCTGAAAGCGAACGGCTCGCCAAGCTCGTCGCGGAAATTTCTGCGCGCGGCTTCAACCCCTACGTTTCGCTCGGCGAATACCGCTCGAAGACCACGCCCAAACTGGCACACTTTCAGCCCTTCTCGCCCGAGCTCTCTGAAGCGGCGCGAAGCCGCCCCTCGCCCTATCCGCAGGGAGACCGAGAAGACCTCCTCGCCTTCATCCGCGACACGGGCCGCATCCACTTTACGGATACGACCACGCGCGACATGACCCAGTCCAACCACGGCAACCGCATGCGTCTTGCTGAGGACCGGCTGGTAGGTCCCTATCTGGACAGCGCAGGGCTCTTTTCCATCGAAAACGGCGGCGGGGCGCACTTTCATGTGGCGATGCTCGCCAACATGACCTATCCCTTCGAGGAAGCCCGCGAGTGGAACGCTTTTGCCCCGAAGACTTTGAAGCAGCTCCTCGTGCGCTCGACCAATGTGCTGGGCTACACCCCGCAGCCGCGCAACCTCATGCGGCTCACGGGCGAGATGATCTGCGAGCACTACGACGTCGTGCGGTGCTTTGACTTCCTTAATGAAGCCGACAATATGGCGCCGATCGCCGAAGTGGTCCTCAGCCGTCCCGATAAGCTCTTTGAGCCCGCCATTGCGCTTTCGCGCGCGCCGTGGTTTGACGTCAACTACTGCCTGCAGTCCGCCGAAGCCGTGGTCGACATGACCGCCAAGATCATGGGCGTGCCCGAACAGACCGCCGTCCGCCGCATCACGCTCGGCCTCAAAGATATGGCGGGCGTCTGTTCGCCCGCCTTCATGACGGCCTTGGTGACGGCGCTCAAAAAACGCTGGCCCGAACTTGTTCTCCACTACCACCGTCATGCCGTCGACGGTCTCTTCCTGCCGGCCTGTGCCGCCGCGGCCGCTGCGGGCTGCGAAATCCTCGACGCTGGGCTCGGCGCCTCGGTGCGCAGCTACGGTCAGGGCGACCTCTTGTCGCTCGCTGCCTATCTTGAAGACGAACTCGGCATGAAGACGCTCTTAGACCGCGAGGCCGTCGCCAAAGCCAACTTTGCCGCCAAGCAGGTGATGCCGTGGTTTGACCGCTACTGCTCGCCCTTTTTCCAGGGCGTCGACTATGACGTCACGCGCTACCAAATGCCCGGCGGAGCCACCTCTTCTTCGCAGGAAGGCGCTGTCAAGCAGGGCTACATTCAGCTGCTGCCCTTCATGCTTGAATTCCTCGAGTGCTCACGCCGCATCGTGCGCTACCACGACGTCACGCCGGGCTCGCAAATCACCTGGAACACCGCTTTCCTGGCCGTTACCGGGGCCTGGAAGCGCGGCGGAATGCCTGAAGTGGAGCGGCTCCTCAACGCCGTGCGCACGGCGGGGAGCAAGCGCACGAACCTCACTCAGGCCGAGCGCGATGAGCGCCTCATCATCTACATGGACTGCAACGAAGCGTTCCGCAATCTGCTGCTAGGCAAATTCGGCCGGCTTCCGCTCGGCTTCCCCGAGGATTGGGTCTATGAAAGCGCCTTCGGGGCAAAGTGGCGCGAAGCCCTGCGCGACCGCCGTGCGGAGTCGCCGCTCCTCACGCTCGCGCCCGCCGACCTTGCCGGCGAGCGCGTGAAGCTCGAAAGTCTGATCAAACGTCCGGCCACCGAAGAAGAATTCGTGATGTACATGAATCATCCGGCCGACGCGCTCAAGACCATCGAATTCCGCCGCCGTTTCGGCGACCCCAACGCGCTGCCGCTCGACGTGTGGTTTGAGGGGCTCCGGTCGGGCGAAACGCTCAACTTTTCGAGCTCAGACGGCAAACCCCACCAGATGCACATTTTGTCGATTGATCCGGTGACCGAAGAGGGTTTCTCCACGGTGCGCTATGTGCTCGACAGTGAGATCCTCACCTGTGCCGTGAAGGTGAAGGAAGGCACGGGACCGAAGTCGACCGTGCTGCGCGCAGAACCCGGCAACGTTTATCAGGTGGCCAGCCCGCGCAAAGCCGACCTTTGGATCGTGCACGTAACCGAAGGCGACATTGTCAAAGCCGGTCAGGAGCTTTTCAATGTCTCGATCATGAAGCAGGAAAAGGCTGTCTGCGCAGCCGTCGACGGGATCGTCAAGCGCGTGCTTAAGCGCGCTGACTTTGCTCAGACCCGCCGCATGGTCCCGGTGGAGGAAGGCGAACTGATTGTCGAACTCGCCCCGGTGCCTAAGCGATGCACGGCCTGCGGCACACCCGCGGTCTCGCGCGATTCGCTCTTCTGTTCAGTGTGCGGCGCCAGACTGCCTGATGAAGCTGAGGCGAAATAAAGTCACATTGACTTAATAAGCTTCACGGCCCGCCGCATTTCGATGCGGACGGGCCGATTGTTATCCGAACGCGCTGAAGGTTATTTCTTCAAAGCCGCCAAAGCTGCGAAGGGATTGGGGCGCTTCTCTTCCTGCGGTTCTTCCCCGTCGCTCCATTCGCGCTTTTCTTCGCAGGCATCATGCACGACCATGCGGGGCAGCGCCAGAATAGCTTCTTCTTCAACCCACTTTTCGAGGTCGAAGCTGCGCGATCCTACGAGGACATCTTCGTCCTCTTCGTCATCCTCAATCGGAAGGGCATTGGCTTCTGCTTCCGTTCTAACCAAACGAAAGACTGCTCCGGAAGCAATGTGCACGGACATGGGTTTCAGGCATCGGGCGCAGGAAATGTCCACGTCGCCTTCCATATCAAGATCCACGGCAGGAAGTCCGCGGCGTTCGCCGAGCCCCGTCGCGACGAATCGGAGCGTGCCGTTTTCCGTAGCGGTGAAGCCGAGCAAATTGGGAAGATCCTTCACGGCAACTTCGCCTTCAATCGTCTCACCTCGGCGGGCGAGCTCAAAGATGTTAATGAACTGCGGCATGGCTCAATAGCTCCTCAACAAAAGTCTGCCTTCGCACAGCGAACTCCCCATCAAGCCTTCATGTGTATATGGCTCTTTGGTTCGAGCGGCACCAAGTCTAGCCTATCCGCATCGAACCGCTCTTTAAATGCAGTGTCTATAGAGGCTTGCGACTACAATCCACTACACCATGAAGCCTCTCCTTATTCTTGCCTCAAGCTCCCGCTACCGGCGCGAGCTCCTGGATCGACTGTGTCTGCCCTATGAATCCATTTCTCCGGATGTGGATGAAAGCGCTCAGCCCGGCGAAACGCCGCGCGAAACAGCCCTCCGCTTGGCCGAACTAAAAGCACGTGCTGTCTGGAACCAGCATCCGGGATCCGTTGTCATCGGCTCCGATCAAACGGCCGATCTGCACGGCGTGCGGCTTGGCAAACCCCATACCCGTGAAAATGCGGTGAAGCAGCTCAGCGCCATGCAGGGTGAAGAGACCGTCTTTGCGACGGCACTCTGCGTCATCGACGCCCAAGGGCATGCTCACACCGCCGAAAGCCTCACACGGGTGCGCATGCGTCCTTTGAGCCAAAGTGCAATTGAAGCCTATATCGACCGCGAAAAACCTTTTGACTGCGCGGGTTCAGCGAAAATTGAATCGCTCGGCATTGCACTGATGTCTGCCGTATCCTCGGACGACCCCACCGCACTGATTGGGCTTCCGCTGATGAAGCTCACGACACTGCTTAAAGAGGCCGGCATTGAGGTGCTTCCCGGCCTATAAACGCAGTCATTGCCCAAAACTTTCATTCAGCCCGCCCGTTTTCCCCTTTTTCTAAGGACGCCGTGATGTCTGGTCAGCTCTATCTTCTGCCGTGCCCCATCAGCGAAGCACCTGCGCTTGATGCGCTTCCGGCGTCGACCGTTGAAACGGCCCGCCGTATTGATCACTTTCTCGTTGAAGCGGCGAGAACGGCCCGTGCAACGCTTAAAGCCATGGGTCATCCCAAACCCATTGCAGACCTTGACATTGTTGAAATTGGTCATGATCCGGCCCCCGAATTGATCAGCGAATGGCTCCAGCCCGTGCTTGACGGCGCCGATGCGGCCGTTCTTTCCGAATCCGGCTGTCCCGGCGTTGCCGATCCCGGTGCACAGATTGCCGCACGGGCGCATGAATTGGGCATTCGCGTCGTACCGCTCACCGGCCCCAGTTCGATTCTCTTGACGCTCATGGCTTCGGGGCTCGACGGTCAGCGCTTCCGTTTCTCGGGCTACTTGCCTAAGCACGATGCTGAACGGCGCGCTGCCATTCTGGCTGCCGAAAAAGCGAGCCGCGCAAGCGAAACACAGCTCTTTATCGAAACACCGTACCGCAACACTGCGCTCCTCGATGCGCTCCTTGAAACACTGGCGCCCGACACACGGCTCACGGTAGCGATTGATGTCACGGGACAAAACGAATCCATCCGCACATTAACGGCTGCTGCCTGGAAGGCGATTCCTAAAGCAATGCGCACGCTGCCTAAGCTCCCGACTGTATTTGCTTTCCTCGCTAAGCCAGGCAAAACTGCGCCTCGGTATGCCCCGGAATGTGCCGGCGGCAAGCGTGCCCAAACCGCACCGTCCTCCAAACCTGCGGTCCTCAACAATCGGCCGAAGCAAGCTTACAAAACGCACCGGCCTGAAGGATCGCCCGTCAAGACACCCAAAGGAGGTCGTTGATGGACGCCATCATCGAATACGCATCAACGCCCGAAGGCATGCTCATCGTTGTCGGTGTTGCCTTCATCGGCATCGTTTTGCTCCTCACGGCGCTCATTTTCTGGATTGGTTCGCTCCTGCGCCGCCGCGGCGTCAAGATCGATCAGACGCCGGATACGGACGAGGAGACCACTGACAGCTCTCCCGCTGCGGACGAGTCCGCATCTCAAGATCCGCTGGCCGCATTTGATCGTGAAGCCGCAGAACAATCTGCCCGAGCCGCATCCAAAGCCCCTATTGCGCTCGCCCGTCTGCGGGCTGCCGGTCCAGACATTACCGCCGCTGCCGAACCCAAGCTGCCGGAACCCGTTTTGGAACAGAATCTGTCCGTTCAGTCTGCTCAAGCTCCGGAATCCGCCCCCGCCGTCTCGGCTTATGCCGCAGAAGCACAGCCGCCGATGCCGGCAGCTGCCGCACCGGCTTTTTGGGAATCCCCGGCAAAACTGCAGCCGAAGGCGCCCGATCCGCTCGCCGGCACTCGCTTTCTCCTCACGCTTCCCTTTGAACGCCGATCGGGCTTATCCATGGCTCACGCCGACCTCTGCGGGATTGGCGTGGAGGCAGTCTTTTTTGACCCGGAACCGGTTTCCCGTTTGGATGAAGACGCAGTAAGACTGGTGCCGTTTCTTCCGGCTAACGCGGCGAAGCTTCTTCTGACGGAATCGGACCGCGAAACGTTCAAAGCCGGCGCACTCTGCGCGCAGCCCGATGCTGTGCTGGAGCTCCCCGCCGGTCTCATTGCACTGGAATACAAATCTAAAGGCGGGCGCTTTGACGATCCGCTGCGCTGGGCTGAAACCATGCGCACCAAAGACCTGATCCAGACGGTGCTCGCCGCCGCAGCGCTTTCCGTCGCGGCGGGCCGTCCCGCTGCCCCGGTGCTTCGGACCACCAATGCCGTTTTCTTCCTGCGCCCGACCAACGAACTCAAAAATCTGCTTTCGGCTCATGTCCAGGAAGCCGAGAGCTTTCTGCTCTCCACGAGTGAAGGTGCGGGACGCCCGGGCATCAGCGCCTCGGACTACGCTGCACTGATGATTCCTGCGCTCGAAAAGCTTTATCCGCGGGAACCAAGTTCCGGATCCGAAGCCGGTGAAGCTGCGCATCAGGAAATGCTGAGAGCGCGATAAGCGACATTCTCGAAAAATCCCGGCGGAAGACTGTTCAGAAACGCTTTCGCATGGACTGCTTTTCGCTTGGGCGAAACCTCCAGTGTCGCCCACCCGCAGCCTTCAGGACGTTAAAAAACCTGTGTGTGACGAAGCCGCTGAAGCGCTGCGCACACACTGAACGGACTAAGCAGATCCATCTCTCTCATGCCACCCGTAATACTCGGCGTGCGCATTCGTGATCGTCTGATGATCTTCAGGATCAATGAGGACCATGTTCTCCGGTACATCCATGCCGCCCATACTTACCGGCTTCACATGGTGCACCTGCCAGCCCTCGGTATCGTCAATTCCGTGAGCATCCAGAAACTCGGCCCTGACGCCGGGATCCCTCGATACATCTGCAGTGCTGACGTACGCTGCATCCGGGTCTTCACCCGCGGCAATAAGCGCCTGGAGATCGTTTCCATCGCCCACGAAGACGCCGTTCTCAACACCCGGGAGGCTGCAGGCGTCTCCATTGAGCGCGCAGCCGTCGCCCTGGGGCGCACTGTCATCGATAAGTGCTCCGCCCGCAGCGACGTAGACGGCAGCCTGACAGACCGCCGTCATGCGCGCTTTGTTCTTTTCCGTCAGAAAGTCCCTGTCATGGAGCAGCGCATCGGCACCCGAAGCGGCAAGTCCCACGCTGGATTCAACGGCATTGACGGCTCCGGCAACGACGCTTGCTGCTCGGCGAGCCGCAATCCTCCCGGCCTTGCCGAATTCCCCCTTGGCAACATGCGTACAGCCTTCAATCAGATCTCCAGCCGTGCCGCATATGCCGCTGACGACGCCCTGAGCGGTCCCTTTAGCAACATCACCAAAGAAGTCCAGAGCATCCGAGAATCGGCTGTCATCCGATGTCGACTTGATAAAAGGCGTGAGTTCAAAGGCCATTTTTTTACTCCAATGAGACCCGTCCGAGTCCGAAGGTCGAGTTCTTGCCCACGTGGGCAAGCGTCGCACACGCCGCAAGCGCGGTGAAGGCGAAAGGGACATTGGACAGCCGGATTTCGCCCACTACACCGCCAAGGCTCATTCGTCGATCCTGACGATTGGAATAACGTGCCCAATCGCGCCAAGTGAGATGCGACGCCAATGCAACGCCTTCAGCAGCCTCTGCGAGACCCGCAAAATCAAGCCCCAGCGGAGTGCGGCACTGAAACTCATAAATGAGCGCAGTGCGGCGCATCATCGCAGTAAGAAGCCCCCGCGCCGTGATCTCTTCGGAGCGAAGCGGTCGGCCGTTCTTCTGCAGCCGCAAGGGCGTCGTCACCTTGAGCACAATCTCTTTTCCTTGGGGGAGCGGCATCGTGGTTTCCGGGACATGCTCCCGAATGCAGTCTTTTTCGCCGTCGAGAACGCACACATCACCAGTCGGATATTCTGCGAACAGTGTTTTAAAGACCGCTTTGCCGCGGCCAACATCGCGTGAAAATGCGCGCTGGAATGCAAATACAACGAGTGCGAGGTGATAGAGCGCACGCCCAAAGAGCACGAAGTGGAATTCGAGCGTCTCTCCATTCTCGTACGTCCGAGCTCCCCAGTTAGGCGGCTCAATAACGTACGCATTTGGAATCTGTGAAAACTTTTGCAGCGTGTGCTCTTCGGGCGGCGGCGTCTCGAAAATATCCGTATAAGGACAGCTGCGGTACAGCGGACAGGCTTTGCAGTCTTTCTGCCGCGTCATACAGGCAACACGCCGAAGTGCGCCTCCGAAGGCGCCGCGAATGGTGGAGCCGGAATATTCGGGCAGATGCACCGGTTCAGTCACTTCGAAGGCAATGCGGTAGCGCACCATGGGGAGCGTTACGCTCTCCATGGTGTTCGGACTCAAGAGAACTTCCTGAAGACCAGCCATCAGCCTTCACCTCGGAGCGTCTTGAGCTGCGACTTAAAGAGCCTCTCAGCCTTGCCGCGATACATGTCTTTCTTCTTCATGAGCGGCTGAATTTGAAGCGCCAGCTGCTTCTTGTCCTCGGCATTCGTCCAGGAGAGCGCTTCTTCAAGGAGTAATTTCACTCGATCGAAAAGCAGCGTACCCGGCTGAACAATGCCGGGGAACTTCGCGAGAGCTTCACAGATTTCGACTGCTGCGCGGCGCTCGGGCGACATAGCAGCCTTGGCACGCTGAGCGGCCTCCTCCGCCTTTTCAGCTTCCTGACGGCGGCGAATCAAGTCGGCCTCCTCAGCTGCAGTCTTGTCAAGCAGCGCCTTACGCTCAGCACGGAGGTCCGCAATGAACTGCCACTCCTTGGAAAGAGCAGCGGGCAGCTCCTCGCATGCGTGACGAGCGCACCACTCTTTGAGCGCTTGAACGTCGCCAGCCGGATCGGCTTCAAGAATGGCCCACCCGAAAGGCTGAGCACCAAACTTTTCGTCCGCATCGCTTGTGATATAGGCTGTGGAAGCGCCGGTCTTAAATCTGCCGGGAAGCGCATCCGGCGCGTCGTCAGGCATGTGAATCGTCTTGCTTTCTGCGCCCGTATTTTTGCCCAGACGCACAAGCGCCAGCCGCCCGGACTCAAACTGAGGCTTCAGCTCGGCAAGCAGCTTCATAATCGATTCCAGCCATGCGGGCGCTGCTTTGCTGTAAAAGAAAGTCTGCGAGAGCAGCACGAGCATCGAATACGCGTGGAGATCCTTAAGGATTTCCGTGACGGTTTTATAGACCTTCTCAATGCCCAGTGTGTTTTGACCGCTAGTGAGAACGACTTCGCCTTCAAACTGACGGTAGAAACCCGGCACCACGGCTTCAAAACCGTTGCCGATTCCTAAAGGCTCAGCATCCTTTTTATGCACGCGGTCGGCATAGTAAAGACGAGTGGCAGCCTGAGGAGTGCGAAGCTGCATGTCGCCGACCTTCAGAAAGCGCATCGGCGATTTATCAAAGTCGCCCCCGAGCAGTCTGGCCTCTTCCTTGGAACCGATGGAACGCAGCTGATTGATACGCTCTTTAAGAGCAGTCGAAATCATCCCCTTCAGGGAGGAACCAGGGATCATCGGCAGTTCTCCCGCCTAATGACATGGACCACCCACCTACCCAGTGCGTCACAACGAAGCGCTGCACGATAATGGGTGTATATCAACCCAGTAGGAGGTCCATGTCATGTCAAAGAAGAATACACGCAATGCGCTGGAT
>CEAG01050709.1_pt1 | contig 12031 bp, 10 predicted proteins | sample 554891 | NCBI WGS metagenome assembly CEAG01 (sample SAMEA3182116, study PRJEB8094) | gut metagenome | biome: human; feature: gut; material: Stool; isolation source: human stools | place: Canada | collected 2014-02-25
TGATCTTCTGCATGTGTTCGGCAGACGGACCTTCTTTTGCCATTTTGTTCAACTGTTCGATAACAATGCCCGACAGTTTATCTTTCTTGGCAGGGTCAGTCTGGAATACAATTTGAAGAACGAGTTGTTCTTTCGGATATCTGCTGAGGCTTCCGCTACAGTTCACGCCATAGCTACCTCCTTCTTTTTCACGGATTTCTGCGGTGTAAACCATATCCAAAGCTTGGTCAAGGATGCTGAGAGTCATCTGGTTGCGCAAATCATACTTGCAAGTGCCGCTGAACAGGAACATAATGGAAGCCATCGGAGTTTCCTGCTTTTTAGCAAATTCGTTTTTGTATTGTCCTTTGCGGATTTCCATCTTTGTATCTTTGAAAGACTCTTTGCGATTGATAGACGGCAGACCACCCAGATATTTGGCAATCATCGGTTTCATTTTCTCAATGTCTACGTTTCCTACGAAGTAGAATGTAAAGTCACTGGCGTCTTTGAAACGGTCTTTGTACATTTCTAGTACACGGTCGTAGTCGATCTTGTCTACATCCTCTTCTTTCATGCTGAAAGAACGCGGGTGGTTGCCATACAAAGCGTAAGAAATAGTATCGCTGAATGCAGTCATCGGATTAGCATCGGCATTCTGCAGTTCTGCTTTCAGGCGATTCTTGTATGATTCGAATGCTTCGTTATCCTTGCGGGGAGCAGTGAAAGTCAGATAAGTAAGTTGCATCATTGTTTCAAAGTCCTTCGGAGAACAGCTACCGGAAACCGTTTCAGTCGTAGCGCTGACACCGGCTCCTACAGAAGCACGTTTGCCTGCAAGTGCTTTGCCCAAGTCTACTTTGTTGAAGTTGCCGATACCACCAACCAATGCAACACCATTGATCTGAGAGATATTCAGAATTTCTTTGTCAGCAAACTGACTGCTACCACCGAGACTGGTACCTTTCATCAAAATTTGGTCTGCTTTATAGTCTGTTGGTTTGATATATACTTTCACACCATTGGACAGAACCAGTTTCGTTGTTCCGTAAATGTCTCCGGCTTTTTCAGAAATGATCTTTCCGCCTTTCGGTTCTTCTTTCAGCAAAGGTTCGTTAGAAACTTTGTCTTCGTAGGGTTTCAAGTCGAAAGATTTCATCTGTTTCAGTAAAGCTGTGATTTCTTCTTTAGTCGGGTACTTCAAACCTTCTTTCTCCGGACCTGCCAGCAGTACTACCTGATTGTTGTCAGTAATCAACTGTTGCATCACCTGGTTGATAGCTGTCACCGGAATGTTGGGAGCCAACTTGTTCATCATTGCATATTCGTACTCAATGCCCGGCATCGGTTCATTGTCAAGGAAGTTGCTGATGTATTCGTTGACATAAGTATCATTTTTCATCTTTTCGCGTTCGTTGTAAGCGGATTCTACGCGTTGTAGATAGTTGGCACGAGCACGGTCATATTCTGTTTCAGTGAATCCGAAGCGGCGTGCGCGTTCAGCTTCTTCAAGGATTGTTTTCATGGCAAGTTCGATACCACCAATTTTGCTGCTGGCATCAATACCGAAAGCACTTTTTGTTTTAGCGACGAAGAAGTCACCATAACCTGCGCTTGCACCAGTGAAAGGAGGGTCAGCCTGCTGACGGATTTCTGCCAGACGGCTGTTGAGCATACTGATACCCATGCTCAGCATATATTGAATACCGTAGTAGTTGATTGTATTCTTCAGTGAATCGGGGAACGCTTCGCTCTTGAAGAAGAAGCTGATAGAAGGAGTCTCGATTTCCTTGTCCGTACCGATGAAGATCAATGGTTCCTGGTTGTCTGCTACCGGATAATAGATACGGTTGGCAGGATGTACCGGAGCTTTCACGTCTGCAAAAACTTTCTTCAGTTTTGCTTCCATTTCGTCCACGTTGATGTCACCGACAATCATGATGCCTTGTAAATCAGGACGATACCATTTAGCATAATAATCGCGGATGTCCTGATAAGGGAAATTGTTGATAACGTCCAGACTTCCGATTGGCATACAGTCAGCGTATTTAGAATCCGGATACATCGTAGGCAGGGCGTTAGTCATGATACGCTGCATACCACTGTTGCGGCTTCTCCATTCTTCGCGGATCACACCACGTTCCTTATCGATTTCTTTGTCGGCAAGGTTGATGGCGCTTGACCAGTCATGCAGGATCAGCAGACAAGAATCTACTACGCTGACGTTGTCAGTAGGCACATTGCTGATGCGGTATACAGTTTTATCGATACTGGTATATGCATTCAGGTTTGTACCGAACTTGATACCCTTGGTTTCACACCAAGGTACGATACCTAGTCCTGTTTCATCACCCGGAAAATTCTTTGTTCCATTGAAAGCCATGTGTTCAAGGAAGTGGGCCAGACCGCGCTGTTGCGGTTCTTCAAGGATGGAACCCACTTTTTGTGCAATGTGAAATTCGACGCGTTTTTCTGGGAGTGCGTTGTGTCGGATGTAATAAGTAAGCCCGTTCTCAAGTTTACCTATGCGGACATTTTTGTCCACAGGCAGTGTTTGCATGGGTTGTGCAGACACGAGTTGGAAATTGCAGCATATAAAGAGAACTGCAATAAAAAATCCACGTAATAAATGTTTCATGTTCTATTTAGTTTATAAAAAAGTTGTCTGAAATATCTGTCGTATTCTTTTGTGCATAATCACAAACAGGCAGAAAAAAGAATTATTTAATAGCTTCCCGTATTCTGACTAATTTAGTTAATAGTCCTTCCAAAAGGTCCAGCTTCAACATGTTTGCTCCGTCGCTCTTGGCTACGGCGGGGTTTTCGTGTGTTTCGATAAAGATACCGTCGGCTCCTACGGCAATGCCGGCTTTGGCTACGGTTTCGATCAGTTGGGGCATACCACCGGTCACTCCGCTGGTCTGGTTGGGTTGCTGTAATGAATGGGTGACATCCAGTATGACCGGATAACCAAACGTTTGCATTTCCGGGATTCCCCGATAGTCTACTACAAGGTCTTGATAACCGAAGGTTGTTCCTCGTTCGGTCAGCATCACGTTTTTGTTGCCCGCTTCCACCACTTTATCTGCAGCAAACTGCATAGCGAGCGGGGAGAGGAACTGTCCTTTCTTGATGTTAATTGTCTTTCCGGTTTTGGCAGCGGCAACCAGTAAATCCGTCTGACGGCAAAGGAAAGCCGGAATCTGGAGAATGTCAGCATATTCGGCAGCCATTTCAGCCTCATTGGCTGAATGTATATCCGTCACCGTGGGAACTCCGAAAGTATCACGTACTTTTTTCAGTACCTTGAGCGCTTTCTCGTCACCGATGCCTGTGAATGAATCCAGACGCGAACGGTTTGCCTTGCGGTAAGAACCTTTGAAGACATAAGGAATCTGTAATTTTTCAGTGATTCCGACCACGCGCTCAGCAATGCGCATTGCCATCTCTTCACCTTCTATTACACATGGACCAGCCAGCAGAAAGAAATTGCCGGCAGGATTGTTCTTAAGTTCGATCATTTTATTAATTACAAGTTACTAATTACTTATCTATAGTTTAAAAAGTTGAGGGCTGCCTTTTCGTCAGTTGCCCGATTTTATTGACTAATTTGGAATAATTAAAGTGGTCTTTTCTGATAATACACCTATCTCTAGTGGGAAGTGTCTTGCCAGCAGACGACCGTCCAGATCGACGGAAGCATTCTGTGCACGGAGCACTTTTACTTTTCTTGTCCGGTAACTTTTCACCATTTTATGATTCAGAATTCTTCCTTGAATCAGCATCCACAATCCCGAAATGATTTGCAGGAATTCCGGACGGTAGATGACAGATACATCCAGCCAACCATTGTAAGGTACGGCACTCGGAGTTTGTCCCCAACCCCAGGCACTTCCTACACATACGGTCATGATGCGTCCGCGGATGTGTTCATCGTTGATGCGAAGATGCATCCGGTACAGTTTCCGTTCGAATATCAGCGAGAATAGGGCGGCAACGTATGACAGGAATTTCACGCCCCAGAAGCGTTTGGTCTGGTCGGTGATTTTCACGATTCGTGCACCTAGTCCGATGTTGACTGCGTTCAGAAAATAACGGCGTTGGTGTTCCTTGCCGTCATAGAAATTGCAAAAGCCCACATCTATTTTTTTAAGGCGATGGTTAATGATACAATCCACGGCTGGTTTGTATTCGGTGCTGAGTCCCCAATATTTGGCAAAGTCGTTTCCGATACCATTCGGAATGATACCGAGGGCGATGTTCTCCTTGTCTTCGGCGTCAGAAAGCATGATACCATTGATAGCATCGTTCAGAGCACCGTCTCCGCCTACAATGACAATTGTGCGATAGCCGTTGTTCGCCAGTATTTTGGCAAGACGTTCTACAGAACCGAAACCTTCGGATTGTACATAGTCATAGTTGACACCTTTACTGTCCATGTACTCCTTGATTTCTTTCCATCGTTTCTGTACCTTTCGGGTACCTGCTTTGGGATTGTAAATTACTCCCCATTTTCCAGGTTCTACACTCATAACCGTTTTTCTATCCTAACTGTATTAACTAACAATCGCATTTTTATCTTTCACAGACTATTCGTAAATGACTGACAAAGATACTAATTCCCTCGCAGTTTTTCTATCACAAAAGCTATCTTTTCTTCCATAGGCAACTCTGCACTGACCCAATGGATGGTAAATCCTCTTCGTTCCATGCCGCGAAACCAGGTCATCTGACGTTTGGCAAATTGGTGGATAGCTGTTTCCAGTTCTGTGAACATCTCTTCATAAGTCAGTTTGCCTATGACGTACAACGTCAGGAATTTGTATTCCAGTCCATAGTAAACCAAGTCATCCGGTGAAATTCCTTGTTCTATCAACCGCCTTATCTCGTCTACCATTCCTTCGTCCAACCGTTGTTTCAATCGTCGGGTGATCTTCACACGGCGTAACTCCCGGTTGATATCGACTCCGATGATGAGGCTGTTCAACTTCGGAAATTCCCGTTCGGGAACCGGATGTTTGGCATAATACTCTTCAATTTCTATAGCGCGGATAGCACGTTTCACTGTATCCACATCCGTAGAGTTGTGCAACGTTTTATATTGCCTCAGGATTTCTGTCAGTTCTTCGAGAGAGTGATCAGCGAAACGGGCACGTAACTCCGGATTTTCCGGTACCGGCATTAACTTATAGCCTTTCAGCACAGACTCCAGATACATACCTGTCCCTCCACATAAAACGGGCAGACGGCCTTTTTGTTTGATAGATTCATAAGAAATCAGGAAATCCCGCTGATATTCGAAGACATTATATTTGTACCCGGGATCGGCAATGTCGATCAGATGATAGGGGATCGGATGTCCGTTGACTGTGTAATCAGCCAAGTCCTTCCCCGTACCGAGGTCCATTCCCCGGTAGATTTGACGGGAGTCGGCACTGATAATTTCTGTATTCAGCTTATGGGCTAATGCTGCTGCAAAAGGAGTTTTCCCTGAGGCAGTTGGTCCTAGTATGGTGATTAAATCATAGTCCGGCATAGCTTTATTCTTTTATGTCGGCAAAAATACAAAATAATTTTGACCCAATAGATATTCGGATGCTTTTATCTGATTATTTAAATGATATCTGTTTTGATTACTTATTGATTGTTTGTTGAAGACGACACACTTTTCCGTTCTTGTCTACTCCTTCGATAATAATATCTTCGGGTGCTGTACTGTCCGGTGTATAATATTCTATAGTCGCTTTACCTTCTGCATCCAATCGTAACTCCGGATTCCAATAAACGGTACTCCGGAAGTCAGAGCGCTGTTCGTTCTTTTTCTCGGGAGTATCATAAGTGGGATGATAAAATTCTACGGACTCACTGTATCCTAGCGGTGTATAAGTGATGATTCCCTGTGCCGGTTTAGCAGGGAGATTCCTGGGATCTTTTAAAGTAATCACAATGGCACCTCCGGAAGCGCGGGGACCCAGTATGATGGCATCTGCCCCGCGAAGCAGGCTGATACTGGACATGTCACTAATTTGTATATCTTTCAGAATGTCGGACGCATCATCATATACAATATCATCAATGACAATGGCTGCCGGTTCGGGATTGTTGCGGATGTGTATTTCACTTCCGTTCATGATCGTAACACTGGGTAGTCTGGTGGCTGCATCAAAAGCTGTTTGACCATATCCTTGCAGTCTGTCTTCTTCTACAGTATAAGTGTTGATGCCACCTGTATAGATACTTTTCGAGCTCGGACGTTCGCGTTTCGCTGTGACTGTCACTTCTTTCAGATTGTACACACGCATTCCCCCTTCCATATAATATTGGTCGCGGGTATTCAGCAGGTAGTCTTCCATAAAAGTGGTGGCTCCGTTAAAATAAGGAGCTTTATGTGTAGGAACCGGATATGGGGGAGTATCAATTTCAATGTCCACACCGGCAAAACCTTTTTTGGTACGTGCCTGAACCAGGAATGTCGTGCTGTCTCTGAATGAGGTGTTTACGATGAATTCACCTTTTTCGTCTGTCTCGGTGGTAGCGACGATATTGTATTTGGGAGCCAGTACACAGATTGGTCCTTTCTTAACATTTCCTCCGAAGAATCCCCTGATTCGTCCGCTGATAGTTTGTCCTTTTTCTATATAGTTGGTGAAATTCATTGAAGGAGTGCGGAGCACATTTTCTATTTTATGTCTGCGCCAGCCATGTGTCAGCATCAGATAATCAATGGATCGGAGTGTCCGGGCATCCTGATTCAGAAAATAGAATGCCGGATCTTCTACATATCCTTTCAAGTCCGAAGTCAATAGGAGATTGGACAGTATATTGTCAGCAAGAGAGTCGGGCTGAATACTTTTCCGATCGGTAATGCTGACGGAGAAAGTTCCTTCTGGTGGTTGCCGTTACCAATTCTCCAAAACACGATTTTAATCGCTGTAAATCAGCAACTTGCAAATTTTTGTTTCGTGACACAAAATCAGCGAGGGACAAAAACGGGACAAAACCACGGAAAAATAAAGTCAAGAACACTTCGCTCGAAATATCCCTTGTGGAATACCTCTGTTTCGTTTGCAAAGGTACAAATTTGTCCCTTGAAAAACGAGGGGAAATCCCTATTTCTCTCATTCACAACTCATTTTCCTACCATTGTACCCCAAATGTGGTTATTGCAAACGGTTTTGACCTCAAACAGCATGACTTGCGAAAATCGGGTGTTAAATTTTGTTTTGCACTCTGATGGACATTTTCAAAAACGAGAACTGGCAATAGAACCAAATATTTGCCACCCTTATTGTCCAATCTTTGGTTTTGTGATTGTTTGAACGATAGACATTTGAAGATGCTGAATTTCAAGTGAGTGTCCGACCAATCTACCACATTGCAGCATGGTAAAATAGAACCAAAGAATTGAAAATCAGCACTTTTAATAAACCATAACGGCTGCTTGAATATCATTGTCAACAATATACCTTTGCAGCCGAAATCGATAACGAAATAAACAAAATATCAGATTTATGACAGAAAAGAACGCATTAAAGATGAACCTCGACCATGAGCGCAAGATAGTGGAGCTTCAGTCGAGAGTGAACAAGTTGGAGAACCTTTGCTATATGACAAAGGAAGTGTTGAACCTTGAAGAGGCTTCCGCCTTTCTCGGCATTGCCAAGAGCACGCTCTACAAGATGACGCATCTTAACCAGTTGCCGTACTTCAAGCCTGCTGGCAAGCTCATCTTCTTTGAGAAGAAAGCCTTGCTTGACTGGGTACGAGGAGCAAGAGCCATGTCGGAGGAGGAGATAAGACTGGAGGCTGCAAACCGTCTGAATGAAATGAACAATAGACCATAGCATTATGACGAAAGATGAACTTGTAAACAGTCTGCAAAAACGCGACCCTCTGTTGGCTAATGCGGTCAGCAATATGGTAGACTACATTTCCGACCGCTTTCCTGCTGCTTACCCAAGCAAGGAACAGACGGAATCCGTCAACGCTTACCTGCATTCTGTATTTGCCGACGGTGATGGAACCATGTCGGAAAGAAACTGTGAGCATCGAAGAATAGCATCACAGAAAATTACCATCAATGCCATACAAGTGCTTGACAGTCCCCAACTTGACCGACTGCAACGTGTACTTGACCATATCGCATACGACAAGGAGTATTATATGCCAGAGAGAGGCTTCGGCATGAGGCGATAGTTTCTCTTTTGACGGCAGAGAGTTTTCCGCATAACAGCATGAACAGATTTACACAACAAAAATAAAACAACGATGAACAGTAATATTTTCAACAGCATTATCCTGAGTAATGAACAAGTAAACTATCTGATGGGTGGCACGGCTGGCATAAACCGCCTTTCATGCCTTTATCAACTCATTCAGATTGTGACACGACAGATTGAAACCTCAAATGAGGTTGGGGAGTCCACAACCGCATTATGGGAGGTGAACATGTCAGAGGTGGCTCTATCCAAACTATGGAAGTGTGACCGAAAAACCGTCTCCAAGATGCTTGACCACATGAACAAATTGGGCATCCTTTCTTCTGTACAGACAAGACGAGGAAGTGTTCACACATTGCTATGCATTTCTGCATGGATTGTTGACGGCAAGAAATATGTCAATCCTCACTATGTTCCCATCAACCAAAGAGACTGTTCCGGCAAGTCTAATACTATGACTTCCACAACCGCATTCCCTAACAAGGAGGATCCACCCATCAAAAATGGCGGTACTTCTCCAACACAACTTGCCAACAGTTCCTTTTCTTCCCTAACTTCAGGAAATGGCGATAATGGCGAGGAGGAAGATGTTCCACCGCCAAGCGTCTCTGACATGGAACTGGAGGCAGAAGCCAGAAGGCAATTCTTCAAAGAACAGATGGAAGCGGAGGATGCCCCACAATTGCTATTGCTTGGGTAATTTGAGAACCGTTATACAACAAGTCTGTGAACTGGTGCAACCGTAGTGCGTAGCGTGCTTGTGCGTAAACTCTGATAGCGGTGCTATGCAAGAAATACCAATGTCATACAAACGCACTTCGTTTGTCCGTATGCCAATTGACTTCTTGAACGCTCGCAAGCTCGCATTGGGTTGCACACTTTTATAGAAGCAATACTTGGTATGAATAAGAATAATATAGAAAAGGAGGCACCGAAATACACGAGCCGCCTGATAGTAAGGCTTACGCCACAGCTTCATAAGGAGATAGCGGAATATGCTGCTCTTTGCGGACTGACCACAAGCGCATACGCACGCAAGCGGTTGGAGGGCAAATATCCCAAACAACGCTTGACTGACAAAGAAATGGAGGCTTTGAACAGCCTTTCGGATGCCAGGGGCGATATACAGAAATTGTTCGGCTTTCTCAAAGGACGTCCGCTAACGGAACGTGAGAACATTCTCCGCAGTGAAATCTTCATGAAACGATGGAGAACAAGTGCAGAGGTAATATTGAACCGCATGATTGAGATAGAGAAATACTTAACACAATAGAACATACGACATATATGATAGCAAAAGCAAAGGTAATAAGTCATGGCGCAAATGCCATACGTTACTCAGTGGATAAGGACAAGGCAGAGATTGTTAAGACAAATCTCTTGCCCGATGATATTTCCCCAACGGCAATGTGGGCGAGAATGCTTGCCTTGCAGAAGAAGTTTGAAGACAAGTTGAACCGTTATCATCCGCTCAAACGGAACATGATACGCGTTGAAGTTTCCCCTACCTCAGAGGAAACGCAAGGTTGGACGATAGAGGACTGGCAGAGGTTGGCGGATGACTTTATCCGTGAGTTTGATGTGGTTGACCTTTCATCCAAGTCGAAGCGCAAGAGTGCAAAGGCAACCAATCTCAAAGACAGCCAATATGTAGTTGCGCTTCATCGTGACAGCAAGAGTGGCATTATGCACCTTCACATTGATGCGAACCGCATAGACATGAGGGGCAACGTGAATGATGCCCATTATATCTACGAGAGAGCGATGGCTGCTGCCGCCAAGGTTGGGCAACAGCGTGGATGGAAAGATGCACAAGAGGTAAGCCGCCAAAATAAGGAAGCGATAACAAATGATTGTCTTTCCGTTTTGACTAAGATGCCGTACTTTGATTGGGGACTATACACAAAATGCCTCACACAAATGGGATATGATGTCAAACTGCAATCCGACAGCAAAGGACAAGTGCGTGGATATGCCATCAAGCGTGGTAACTCCATTTATAAGTCCTCGGAACTTGGCAAAGGTCGTTGTCTGATGCCCTCAAAGATTGAAGGTACTTGGGCAAAACTGCATCATCAAGAATTGGAAAAACCAGTTTCAACTCCAACAAAGAATACCCAACAGCCAAAGATTATGACTGTACCCAAAACCATGCCTACTGCGGACAACACTCCAAAGATACGTCACTTCGACTTTTATACGGACGAGTTTCATCATTATCCTGTTGATATTCCTCAGAATTGTCTGGATATCATCGACAAGAATATAGCTTTGGATGCCGACAATGTGTTTGCCAAGATTGGCGATGTGCAGAAGACAGCCATTCTTCTCTTTGCTGAATACATTGATGCAGCCACAACCATTGCCGTCCAGTCTGGCGGTGGCGGAGGTGGTGCAACCTCTGGTTGGGGACGAGACAAGGACGAGGATGAACTGTCATGGGCGCATCGTTGCGCTATGATGGCTAATCGCCTGTGCAGACCTCGCAAGAAGCAAGGGTATGGCAGATAACCGAATGTTCAACCAACAGGACTGATATTATGCCAATAGGTAAAAGTAAAATCTCAGATATGGATTTCGAATCTTTCGAGAATACGATTGACAAGAATATCGAAACGGACAAGGCTTCGGACAAGTTTGACCAACAACTTCAAGCCTACAAGGATGCTGCCAATAGTTTGACTTTGGCAAAAAGTGGCGTTGAAATGGCTACTGCTTCCATGCATGAAGCAAAAGACAAATTGAGTGAAGCCTCAGATAAAGCGAATACTGTCACCAAAGCTATTGAAGCCTACATCGGCAAAGTAAAAGACATAACTGTCAAAGCTAAGGTTGATGATGCCGATATGGAACAGGCAATCAACAACAGGAAGAAACTCATTGAAAACGAGTCCAAACTTCTTGAAGACCACCGAAAGAAAAACAAAGAAATCCTCACTCGCCATTTCTATGATATGTCTAATATGATGTCAAGAAATGAAGGTTTATGGTTGTCGAATGGTTGGGTAAAGACTTTGCTTTGGATATTCTTGCCGTGTTTCCTTTATACGATTATTTCGATTGTATATTATGTTGCATCGTATATAGACAAATAAAAAAGAGTATCACGGCATTATATTAAAACAATGTCGTGATACTCTTTTATCTGTATTCTGATAACTATCTATTTGTATCAACAATTTTAGCACTTCTATTGAGAACTTGCCCATAGGAATTAACCTGAGTTCGGGATAAGAAAGTCTTTGTAAAAGTTGGTAATCTCAATATTTTTTAGTACCTTTATGATTGTGAATCAATTAATTATAAATTTAAAGGATACTATAGTTATGGATAATACTCTGTGCATCACGGTATATAACAATATAGGAAATGACCAATAGCAAAAGGACAAATCCCATTAAACCGCCTACCTGCATAAATGATTTTTCGCGCATGGCAGCTATTTCAGCCTCCCGATTTTGCAGGTCTGTTTGTACTTTCTCTTCTATTTGGAATATCAATCCTTGCAGCAGCCTGTTAAGTTCAACATTACGAGCTGCAAGGCTGTCGGCTTGTTCCGACAATCGGCGGCTCTGCTCTTTTTGTTTGCTGACCATACTTCTATTGACTGAATGAAGCGTAGTCGTTGTTGTCGTTGGCTTCGTTTCCTCTTTTTTGCCGAATATGCCCAAGAAACCTTTTCGTTTTGGCTTTTTGGACTGTTCCTGCACACTTTTCTGCACAATAACCGGAATTTGATTGGCTATCTTCTTGTTAATAGATTGTTGTTCATCCATTAACCGGACTATCTGGAACATCTGTCGTTCCTTATCCTCTAAAAGACTGCGCACACT
>CEAG01051500.1_pt1 | contig 11929 bp, 9 predicted proteins | sample 554891 | NCBI WGS metagenome assembly CEAG01 (sample SAMEA3182116, study PRJEB8094) | gut metagenome | biome: human; feature: gut; material: Stool; isolation source: human stools | place: Canada | collected 2014-02-25
TGGGAGGAAATTCGTTTGGAAGAGGATAGGCGAAAGGTTTTCGGAGCTTTTGTCTATCCTATGATTGGTTTATGTGGTCTTGCCGTATTTATAGGTTCTCTGTTGGTCAACGGTTGGGGTGGTCCGCAAAGCTTTCAGATAGCTATGACGCAGTGTTGTGCAGTGGCAGTGGCATTGTTCGGCGGTTATTTTCTGGCTGCATATGCCATCAATCAATTACGGGTACAAATGTTCGGGATGTCCGATGATGTTCCTTTGACCCAACAATTTGCCGGATATGCATTGGTAGTCACTTTCCTGCTTAAAATAATTACCGGTTTGTTGCCGGATTTCAGTATTATCGGTTGGTTATTGCAGTTTTATATCGTCTATGTGGTGTGGGAAGGTGCGCCGATTGTGATGCAAGTTGAAGAAAAGAATCGGTTACGATTCACCATTTTATCATCCCTGTTGTTAATACTGTGTCCGGCGGTGATTCAATTCGTGTTCAATAAGCTAACAGCAATATTAAATTAAGAAACAAATGAAACTGGCTCCTGTAAATATAAAGAATAAACGTGCTACATTCGACTATGAACTGATCGATACTTATACGGCAGGTATTGTGCTTACCGGAACGGAAATCAAATCCATCCGTATGGGAAAGGCAAGTCTGGTAGATACGTTTTGCTACTTTGCCAAAGGTGAGTTGTGGGTGAAGAATATGCATATCGCCGAGTATTTCTATGGCTCGTACAATAATCATACAGCTCGTAGAGACAGGAAGCTGTTACTTAATAAAAAAGAGTTGAAGAAACTCGAACGTGGCACCAAGGAAACCGGCTTTACTATTGTACCGGTTCGTATGTTCGTCAATGAAAAAGGATTGGCTAAAGTTGTGGTAGCTTTGGCAAAAGGTAAAAAGCAGTATGATAAACGTGAATCTCTGAAAGAAAAAGATGACCGTCGCGATATGGACAGAATGTTCAAAAGGTGAAGATTGTGATTTAGTGGTAAGTGATTAGTGATGGTGATTAGCGATAGACGGTGAGTGATAAAGTAGACAGGTGATAAATGGAGATGGATAAAATAACTATTCCGCAATTGGTATCCCGGCGTATCCTTATATTGGATGGGGCGATGGGTACCATGATTCAGCAATACAACTTAAAAGAAGAAGATTTTCGTGGCGAGCGTTTCGCGCATATTCCCGGACAGTTGAAAGGGAATAATGATTTGCTTTGTCTTACTCGTCCGGATGTGATTCAGGATATTCATCGTAAATATCTTGAAGCCGGGGCCGATATTATTGAAACAAATACTTTCAGTTCGACCACAGTCTCTATGGCCGATTATCATGTAGAGCAGTATGTACGTGAAATAAATTTGGCAGCTGTAAAACTGGCCCGTGAGGTGGCTGATGAGTATACGGCTAAAAATCCGCAAAAGCCTCGTTTTGTCGCTGGTTCTGTGGGACCTACCAATAAGACTTGTTCTATGAGCCCGGATGTGAATAATCCGGCTTTCCGCGCTTTGAGTTACGATGAATTGGCCGATGCCTACCAGCAACAGATGGAAGCTATGCTCGAAGGTGGAGTGGATGCGATTCTGATTGAAACGATTTTCGACACGTTGAATGCTAAAGCGGCTGTTTATGCAGCCGAACAAGCTATAAAGATAACAGGGGTCGAAGTACCCATAATGCTTTCTGTTACTGTTTCCGATACAGGTGGACGTACGCTTTCCGGTCAGACGCTGGATGCTTTTTTAGCTTCTGTGCAACATGCCAATATTTTCTCTGTCGGATTAAATTGTTCGTTTGGTGCGAGGCAGTTGAAACCTTTCCTTGAACAACTGGCTGCCCGTGCTCCTTATTATATCAGTGCTTATCCGAATGCCGGACTTCCCAATAGTTTGGGGCAGTATGACCAGAGCCCGGCTGATATGGCCCATGAAGTCAAAGAATATATCCATGAAGGTTTGATTAATATCATTGGTGGCTGTTGTGGCACTACCGATGCATACATTGCCGAATATCCGGCTTTAATAGAAGGGGCCCGCCCACATGTGCCGGTTCGGAAACCGGATTGTCTTTGGCTTTCCGGGCTTGAACTTCTGGAAGTAAAGCCCGAGATAAATTTTGTGAATATCGGCGAACGTTGTAATGTGGCCGGTTCGCGTAAATTTCTGCGTCTGATTAATGAGAAGAAGTATGACGAAGCACTTTCCATTGCCCGTCAGCAAGTGGAAGACGGTGCGCTGATTATCGATGTGAATATGGATGACGGTTTGCTGGATGCTCGTCAGGAAATGACTACTTTCCTCAATCTGATAGCTTCCGAACCGGAGATAGCCCGTGTTCCTGTGATGATCGACTCTTCTAAATGGGAAGTTATTGAAGCCGGTTTGAAATGCCTTCAAGGCAAATCGGTGGTAAACTCTATCTCTTTGAAAGAAGGTGAGGAGAAATTTCTGGAACATGCCCGTATTATCAGGCAATATGGTGCTGCTGCCGTAGTGATGGCATTTGATGAAAAAGGTCAGGCAGATACTGCTGCCCGTAAGATAGAGGTCTGCGAACGGGCTTATCGGCTATTGGTGGATAAAGTCGGTTTTAATCCGCAGGATATTATTTTTGATCCGAATGTTTTGGCTGTAGCTACCGGTATCGAAGAGCATAATAATTATGCAGTCGATTTTATCAATGCGACGGGCTGGATACGGAAGAATCTCCCCGGTGCGCATGTGAGTGGCGGTGTTAGTAATCTCTCGTTCTCTTTCCGAGGGAATAATTATATTCGTGAAGCAATGCACGCCGTGTTCCTTTATCATGCTATCCAGCAGGGAATGGATATGGGAATTGTCAATCCGGCTACTTCTGTTCTGTATACGGATATTCCTGCTGATGTGCTCGAAAAGATAGAGGATGTCGTTCTTAACCGTCGTCCGGATGCTGCCGAGCGTTTGATCGAACTTGCCGAAGCATTGAAGGCCGGTAAGGGCACGGACGCACAGTTGTCGACTTCCAACTCTCAATTGTCCGTTCATCAGGCTTGGCGCGACGGAACAGTACAAGAACGCTTGCAACATGCATTGATCAAAGGGATAGGTGATTTTCTGGAAGAGGATCTTGCGGAAGCATTACCGTTGTATGAAAAGGCGGTCGATGTGATAGAGGGCCCTTTAATGGATGGGATGAATCATGTAGGCGAGTTGTTCGGAGCGGGGAAAATGTTTTTACCTCAGGTTGTGAAAACGGCGCGTACGATGAAAAAAGCAGTGGCTATTTTACAGCCGATTATTGAATCGGAGAAACAGGAAGGAGCTTCCTCTGCCGGTAAGGTGTTGCTGGCTACTGTAAAAGGAGACGTGCACGACATCGGTAAGAACATAGTATCTGTGGTGATGGCTTGTAACGGTTATGATATTGTAGATTTAGGAGTAATGGTGCCCGCCGAAACCATTGTACAGCATGCTATTGAGGAAAAAGTAGATATGATTGGCCTGAGTGGGTTGATCACTCCCTCTTTGGAAGAAATGGTTCACGTGGCTATGGAATTGGAAAAGGCCGGTTTGGATATTCCTTTGTTAATAGGTGGTGCTACGACTTCAAAGATGCATACCGCTTTGAAGATTGCTCCTGTTTATCATGCTCCGGTCGTTCATTTGAAAGACGCTTCTCAAAATGCCGGTGTAGCGGCGCGTCTGCTTAATCCGAAAACAAAGGAAGAGTTGGCGATAGAACTGACGAAAGAATATGAAGAATTGCGTGATAAGAGTGGAATGATGCGTCGTGAAACAGTGTCGCTCGAGGAAGCGCAAAAGAATAAACTGAATCTGTTTTAATTGATATAAGTATGAAAAAGATCTGTTTCTTATTATTGCCGGTGGCGGTTCTGTTGGCAAGTGTCATCTCTTGTTCTTCTGCTCCGCAAAACTCGGAGTCTGCTTCTGCTAACGCTGCTTTGGATAATATTTTTGCGCGTAAGAGTGTGCGTACTTATTTGAATAAAGGAGTTGAAAAGGAAAAGATCGACTTGATGCTCCGCGCCGGTATGGCTGCCCCTTCTGGTAAAGATCTGCGTCCTTGGGAGTTCTATGTTATAACCGAACGTGCTTCTCTCGATTCTATGGCTGCGGCTTTGCCCTATGCTAAGATGCTTACTGAGGCCCGTTATGCCATTGTGGTTTGCGGTGATTCCACCCGTTCTTCTTATTGGTATCTGGATTGTTCGGCTGCCGCGCAGAATATTCTTTTAGCTGCTGAAAGTTTGGGGTTGGGTGCTGTGTGGACTGCGGCATATCCTTATGAAGACCGTATGGAGGTAGTGCGCAAGTATATTGCTCTTCCCGAGAATATTCTTCCGCTTTGTGTCATTCCTTTCGGATATCCTGCGGTGCAGCAGCAACCGAAACAAAAGTATGATGAAAAGAAAATACACTATCAATAAATTCCACCTAAAGGAAAGATATAAACAGGTGGCTGTTTGCTGACCTTAAGAACATTTTCCATTTTGGAAATACGAATAGATATTTTACCTATGTTTTTCTATGAAAAAAAGGAAAATATGAATAGAAACACATGATTTATGGATAGTGTTTATATGATATAAGCTGCTAAATTTGTGCTTATTTATCGTATGAGCATTATGAAAAGGTTACTATTCATTTTTTCTTTTTTCTACCTGTCGGTTACGAGCGTCAGCGCACAAGAAACACTGACACTTGAGAACTGTCTTGAGATGGGTATAGAAAATAATCTGTCTTTACAGAGTAAGCGCAATGAGATACAGAAAGGCAGATATGGCATTTCTGAAAACCGCGCTAAGCTACTTCCACAAATTAACGGTTTTGCCAATTACAACGACAATATCGATCCCCCCGTATCCGTAACCGACGGTTCTGCTTACGGTACACCTTACAACGTAACCCATACTTTGCGGTATGGTGCCAATGCAGGGTTACAGTTGCAGATGCCACTTTATAACCAGACTCTTTATGTTACTTTATCCATTGCCCGGACAATGGATGAAATGAATCGCCTTTCCTATGAAAAGGCGAGGGAAGACCTCATCCTGCAAATTTGTAAAATGTATTATCTGGGGCAAGTTACTGCAGAGCAAATCGCGTTGGTCAAAGCCAATATCCTTCGTCTTGAGGAATTAAGGGATATTACACTGGCTTTTTACGATAACGGGATGGCTATGGAGGTGGATGTCAAACGTGTAAATATCAATTTGGAAAACTTGAAAGTGCAGTATGACAATGCCCGGGCAATGTTGGAACAGCAACTGAATCTTTTGAAATATGTCATTGATTATCCGGCAGAGGAGAATATTGCATTGACACCTGTTGACACTGAAAATATCATTCCGGTTGCTCTGACCGGCTTGTCAGAAAACCTTTATGAACTACAGTTGCTGCACTCTCAAAAACAACTGGCCGAACAGCAGAAAAAAATGATCGGCTATGGATATGTTCCCTCATTGAATCTTACTGGCAGTTGGATGTTTTCAGCTTATACGGACAAAGCTTATCATTGGTTCCACGCCGGGCCGTCCAATCATTGGTTCCGTTCTTATGGTTTGGGGTTGTCTTTGCGTGTACCTATATTCGACGGATTGGACAAACGCTATAAAAAACGGAAAGCAACGATTGATATTGAGAATATAAAAATAATGCAAGAGAATACCCGGAAGAACCTGCAAACCCAGTATTTGAATGCTACAAATGATTTGATGAATAATCAGCGTAATTTCAAGAAGCAAAAAGATAATTATCTGTTGGCTGAAGATGTTTATACAGTTACGATGGACCGTTACCGGGAGGGGATTACTTCGATGACCGAAGTATTACAGGATGAGATGCGGATGAGTGAAGCACAAAACAACTATATCAGTGCGCACTATAACTACCGTGTCACCACCTTGATGTTACTTAAACTTACCGGCCGGATGGACTCCTTGATAAATGATTGATGAACCGAGAATATTAAAACAATACAAAAGATATGAGAACAAAGGAAAATGATAATGCGGCAAGCATACATCAGGAAAAAGCAAAAAAACTGAAAAAACTACGTCGTTGGCAAATAGTAGTCAGTTTGTTGGGAACCGCAATCATTGCATGGGGAGTGATTCAGGTGGTGTGTCTTTTTCTGAATTACAAAAGTAGCGAGACCAGTAACGATGCTCAAATAGAGCAATATATATCCCCTATTAACTTGCGGGCCTCGGGGTATATCAGGAAGATTTATTTTACCGAACATCAGGAGGTACATAAAGGGGATACGTTATTGGTACTCGATGACCGTGAATACAAGATACGGGTAATGGAAGCCGAAGCTGCGCTAAAAGACGCACTGGCAGGCGCTACCGTTATTGGGGCAACTTTGCAGACTACCCAGACTACGGCATCTGTTTATGACGCTTCCATTGCTGAGATAGAAATACGTCTTGCCAAATTGGAGAAAGACTGCCAACGATATCAAAACTTGGTAAAAAGGAATGCGGCCACTCCTATACAATTGGAGCAGATAGAAACGGAATATGAGGCAACCCATAAAAAACTGGAAGCAGTGAAACGGCAACAAAAGGCGGCTTTATCGGGAGTAAATGAAGTTTCACACCGTCGGGAGAATACAGAAGCGGCTATCCAACGGGCAACAGCGGCCCTTGAAATGGCAAAACTCAACCTTTCTTATACAGTAGTAACAGCTCCCTGTGACGGTAAGTTGGGGCGTCGTACTTTGGAGGAAGGACAGTTTATCACGGCGGGGCAAACGGTTACTTACATTCTGCCCGACACTCAAAAGTGGATTATTGCCAATTATAAAGAGACTCAGATAGAAAATCTGCGCTTGGGACAAGAGGTCATTGTTACTGTGGATGCCATCAGTGATAAAGAATTTACCGGAAAAATAACAGCTATTTCCGGTGCCACAGGTTCCAAGTATTCTTTGGTTCCTACAGACAATTCTGCCGGAAACTTCGTAAAAATACAACAACGTATACCGGTACGTATTGATTTTACCAATTTATCCAAAGAAGATAATGAGAGGTTGGCAGCAGGTATGATGGTCGTTGTAAAAGTAAAAATCTGAAGTTATGCCCTCGTACCCTAAAAATTATCCTTTCTACAACTGGGTGCCGAAACCGGTAGGTATCGTTATCCTGGTATTGTTCTTCCTCCCGATACTTACGGTAGGTGGCACCTATTCGGTAAACAGTACTGAGATGATGAGCGGACTGGGGATTATTTCCGAACATATCCAGTTCACCAATTTTGCCACTTCCATAGGTATGGCGGCTTTCTGTCCGTTCCTATATCGGCTGGTACTTATCCGCAGGGAGAAAATGATGTGTATTGCCGGTTTTTCACTGATGTATATATTCAGCTATATCTGTGCCAAAACGGACAGTATATTCCTGCTGGCACTTTGTAGCCTGTTTACGGGATTCCTCCGGATGGTATTGATGATGGTCAATCTTTTTACACTCATCAAGTATGCCGGGCATATTGAAGCTTATGAGAAAATCACTCCAGGTAACGAACCGGTAACCGGAGAGGGATGGGACAAGCTGGATATCGAACGAAGTGCGGCACAGCCGGCTATATACCTGTTTTTTATGGTATTGGGACAAATAGGCACTTCGCTTACGGCATGGCTTGCCTTTGAATATGAATGGCAGTATGTTTACTATTTCATGATGGGGCTGCTGCTGTTGTGTATTCTCATTACATTTATCACGATGCCTTATCATAAATATACCACACGACGGTTTCCCATTAACTTCAAGCAGTTTGGTAATGCTTCCGTGTTTAGTATCATGCTGGTCTGTATCACGTACATATTGACTTATGGTAAAGTGCTCGATTGGTATGATGATCCTACCATACAATGGGCTACGGTCGGGGCTATCCTCACGGGTGGTATGTTCATCTATATAGAAGCTACTCAGCGTAATCCTTACTACCAGTTGGACGTGTTCAAGCTACGTACTATTCGTATCGGTTTTCTGCTGTATTTTCTGTTGATGGTGTTGAATTCCAGTGCTATGTTTGTCAATGTGTTTACAGGAATAGGTATGAAACTGGATAACTTCCAAAATGCTACATTGGGTAACTGGAGTATGTTAGGGTACTTTATTGGTGGTATTGCGACTATTTGGCTCAGTGTAAAAGGAGTCCATTTCAAATATTTATTTGCCGCCGGCTTCTTGCTATTGGGACTATCTGCTATGTTTATGTACTTTGAAGTTCAGGGCGCCGGATTGTATGAACGCATGAAGTATCCGGTTATTATCCGTTCTACAGGTATGATGTTGCTTTATTCGTTGATTCCGACTTTTGCCACCCAGCGCATGCCTTATAAATATCTGTCTTCGTGGATTTGTACAATGTTAACTGTACGTATGGTACTGGCTCCTGCTATTGGAACAGCTCTCTATACCAACATATTGCAGGAAAGACAGCAACACTACATTACACGTTATGCACAGAATGTAGATATGTTGCATCCGGAAGCATCCGCTTCGTTTATTCAAACGATGCAAGGAATGCAATATCAGGGAAAAAGTAAGACGGAAGCCATAAATATGGCTGCCATATCCACTAAAGGCCGTATTCAAGTGCAAGCTACGCTTTCGGCTATAAAGGAGATGGCCGGCTGGACATTGTATGCTTGTCTTATTTGCATGATATTTGTGGTTGCAATACCTTATCCTAAGCGAAAATTACTAACTTAGCACAGTTTTAGTGTGAACCGGTAATTTTTATATGATGAATACTTTGCAAGAACGTTTGTCCCGTCTTGACCATGCACTCTTGAATAAGGAAAATATATGCAGCTCGGAAGGTATGCTTCATGCCTTTCCTGCTGCCTTGAAGGAGCCATTTCATATGAATGGAGTAGGGTTGGTAATTTGCCGCCAAGGGAATTTCATGTTTTCCCTTAATCAGAAAACTTACTTTGCAAAAGCTGGAGAAACTCTTTTCATACCGGAAGATTCTCTCTTTCAAGTTCTTCAGGAAGCGGACAATGTAGAACTGTTCATTCTTGTTTATCAGATAGAACCCATACGGGATATCATGGGTAATTCCGTAGCTTCCATGTATTTGTACTCACAACTCCGGACAGAACCTTGTTATGCGTGGAATACGGGGGATGAAGAGGAAGTATTGAAATACATGTCCTTGTTGGATAGTACTTTGGAAATGGAAGATAATACTTTCAACCGGTACGAACAGAAACTTCTGCTTCTTGGATTAACATACCGGATATGCTCCATCTACAACCGGAAACTGATGAATCTGAAAACCTCTGTCGGACATAAGTATGAGATATTTATCAGGCTGATTCAACTGATAGACGAGTATTATACAGAACACCGTGGTGTAGAGTTTTATGCGGGCAAACTTTGCTTGTCTCCTAAGTATCTTTCCGAACTTTCCAAATCCGTTTGTGGGTATACGGTGCAGGAGCTGATATTCAGGTCTATTATCCGAAAAAGCATTTCGCTACTTAAAAACACTCAAAAAAGCATTCAGGAAATTTCTGATTTTTTTAACTTTCCGAATGCTTCTTATTTTGGCACATTTTTCAAAAAACAGACAGGACAGTCACCACAGCAATACCGCAAGGGATAGTTTTTGAGCGATTATTCTTTTATTTTCTTTTTATACGATTCGTATCTTGATATGATATCTCTTACGAAATTGTATGTTTCTATTCCACGGAAATATCCGTTTTTACAGACCGGGTCGGTGAAATATTCTTCATTGCTTTTCAGCAGGATGTAGTTTTCGACGTTGTTGTTCCAGGTGTTTTTGTCTTTTCCGTACTTGTCGGCCAAGGCAATGGCATCGTAGATATGCCCTAAACCGGCGTTATAGGACGCCAGGATAAATTTGATACGTTCTTCTTTATCGGGAATCGCGCTGAGGCTTCTGTCTGTTAGTTTGATGTATTTTACTGCTGCTTTGATGCTCTCTTCCGGATTTTGTTCTTTACCGGGTGGCACTCCCATAGCCCGTGCTGTTTGCGGCATTAACTGCATCAATCCTCTGGCTCCTGCCCAAGATACGGCTGTCGTATCGAAATTCGATTCCGTATAGGCTAATGAGGCCAGTAAACGCCAGTCCCAGTCAATCTCTTTGGAATACTTCTTAAATAAATTGTCGTAATGGGAAATTTTTCCTTCACGGAGCGAGAGGATGGGGGAGTGGGGAACCGATTTGCTGATTTCAAAGTATCGTTTCGTGCTCGCCGTATAAGCCGGTGAGGTCATATTCTCTTCGTGCCATTTATCTGCTGCTGCCGCCAGTTGCGGGCAATCTTTGCGTACAGCCCATGATGCTCGCTGGTCGAAGCTGATGGAAAGCTTGATATTGAGATTGGGATAGTAAGTGGTGTTCAGCCTGGCCAGGTCGTTATCAGCTACCGTATAAGGTATTTTCCCTTGTGCTACTTGTGTGATCAGATCCTCCGCCGTGATGCTGTCGCCCGTCACTTTGTGTATTTGTATGCCGCCTCCCAATTCATTGTTCAGATTGACAAGCCGGTCGTAATATTTACCGGGCTTTACATATACTTCTTTGCCGATGAGTTCTGTGACGTCTGTTATCGGTTTTGTTTTGCCATTGTTCCGTTGTACGATTACCTGATGTGTAATCACTTCCTCTCCACAATAAATGAGGCTGTCTTTCCATTCTTTGGTGATGGGCAGGTTATAGGCAATCAGATCTCCTTCACCGGATAATAGTTTTTGGATCAGTTCAGACACGTTCCGTGCTACTTCAACACGCAGTTTAACTCCTAAGCTTTTGGCAAATTGCTCGCTTAATTCATATTGGAATCCCATTTCCTGTCCACGGTAAATAAAATAAGTAGTCGAACTGTATAACGTTAGTACCACCAGCTCTCCACTGTCTTTAATCTGGGTCAAATCATAGGCTCCTGTCTCTTCTGCCGGATGATGTCTGTGTTTACAGGCCAATACGGAGAAAAGAATAATGAAAAAGACGGGCAGTATAGAGCGCCGGGCCGTCATGTCTATCCTAAGTGTTTCTTGATGTACATGGTCAGGATATCGATTGCCACTTCATTGTTGCCTCCTTCGGGTACGATGAGGTCGGCATATCTTTTACAAGGTTCGATGAATTGCTGATGCATCGGTTTCAATACACGTGTATAACGTTCCATCACGGCTTCAGCCGTCCGTCCGCGTTCCACCACATCCCGTTGAATGACGCGTATCAGGCGTTCATCCGGATCGGCATCTACAAATATTTTGAGGTCCATCATATTGCGTAGTTTTTTATCGCAAAGGGCAAGAATTCCTTCGATGATAACTACTTCACGCGGTTCGATATGGATTGTTTCCGGCTGACGGGTACAAGTGAGGTATGAATAGGTAGGTTGCTCGATGCTCTTGCCTTCTTTCAGCATCGAGACATGCTTCGAGAGCAGGCTCCATTCAAAAGCGTCCGGATGGTCGAAATTGATATTTTGGCGCTCTTCCACAGGTACATGACTACTATCTTTATAATACGAATCCTGGGGGAGCAGTACTACTTCACCGGCAGGGAGACTTTCAATTATTTTCCGTACGACGGTGGTCTTTCCTGAGCCCGTTCCGCCTGCTATTCCTATTATTAACATCTGTTGATAGTGTATATTTGAAACAAATAGAGTAATTTTGCATTGAAATAAATGCAGCTTCGGCTGACAAATATATAAACAATAAATTAAAATAGCAACGTTATGGTAAAACACATTGTATTATTTAAGTTAAAGGATGAAGTTCCGGAAACTGATAAACTTGTTGTAATGAATAAATTTAAAGAAGCGATAGAGGCTCTGCCTGCAAAAATATCCGTTATTCGTAAGATTGAAGTGGGACTGAATATGAACCCGGGAGAATCTTGGCATATTGCATTGTATAGTGAA
>CEAG01010020.1_pt1 | contig 11779 bp, 10 predicted proteins | sample 554891 | NCBI WGS metagenome assembly CEAG01 (sample SAMEA3182116, study PRJEB8094) | gut metagenome | biome: human; feature: gut; material: Stool; isolation source: human stools | place: Canada | collected 2014-02-25
ACGCATAGATTATCAGTAATATAAAGATAATATCAACTATTAGATAGCCATACGAAAAGAAATATGCATCAGATTTTATGTAGCGTAAATACAAGTTAGCTGCTTGGGAAATACCCGGAATTGACTGAGCATATATAAGTTGTGCAACAGGCTCCAATAGTGCCAGTCCAATAGCAAGGATGAAAATGGTTCTCATTTTAACTGTAAAGTGAGCAAGAATCCAACACGGGATTACTATGATAACAGCATTGTGAATTGTGCAAGAGAATACTAAAAGCATCGCTGTCACAATTGGCGATCCATTCTTTTCAAATTCCCGATATAAAGCCAACGCCACTATACTTGCTGCCAAGCCATTCCGAATTCCTGTATTGACATACACGTAAGGCATCGTTGCAAGGCAAAACAAAAACGATGGTGCTAATAGTTCCGTTCTGTTCTTTTTCTGTAGCCAATCTTGCGTAATATAGCACCATATACCATATACAATAAGGAGGGTAACAAAAGGAAGCAACCTATTGCTTTTGAACCGACTCATTAAAAAAAAGTATAATTTAAACCCATATAGTCCGCTTCTTGTTCCGCCTCCCAAAATATTGTCGAAATTGAACATATAATCAGTAAAACTATAATTGGCTGTTCTTAACGCTTCCAAATACTGATAATGCCTATACAAGTCCCATCCATGTGAAGGAGGATTAATACTGCTTCCAAAAACACCCATTGCAACAACAAGTATACATAGATACATATTATCCCTTCGGGGATCTCTTATCTTTCCAAACGCAAAAGACAAATTCAAGTACATCGCATAAAGAAAAATGTACAAAATCGACACAACAAAAACGACTTTCACTTGTTGCACCTCATATTATATAAAGTAATATATTCGCGGAACTTAATCTTCATAGACAGTCTGTCAAGTCCGTTCATTCTTCCTTTATCGCCCACCCCTGTACAGATATTCTTTATTTCACTCATCATTTCATTGACATCATCCACAGGAACAACCCGGTCAACCTTTTCATTCAACATCTCCGGACTTCCCCCTGTATTAAATGTCACAACCGGAGTTCCACACGCAATAGCTTCCATATTGACTGTTGGATAGTTTTCCTCTCTTGTCGGCATTGCAAACACATCCGCTGCGCTATAAATCTCGGCAAGTTCTTTTTGATTTTGTGTTCGATGAATTGAAATAATATTTTGCGGCAGATTCTTGTCAATCTCATCATCTGTACCGACAAGGACAATTTGATATTGCTCACCTAATTTTTCCGCCATTTTAACAAAACAGTCCAGTCCCTTACGATACCCCCATGCAAAAGAAACTCCCAAAACAATGTGTGTTTCTGCCGGTATCCCATAGCGTTCTCTAAAATTGCTCGGAGTTGGCTTAAAAACGTCCAAATCGATTCCGTTATTTATTACTTCAATTGGATACTCTTTCAAATACGATTCCTTTGCCAGTTCCGCCAACCACTTTGACGGTGTTACAATTGTCATATTCCCAATGCCGGTAAACCATTTTTTCTTCAGCTTCCACATTCTTTTCGTATTATCGTAAAACGAGGCAGGATATTCCTTATACTGTGGGCAATTATGACAACCAGTCTTCCACTTGTCGCACCTTACTATAGTAAAGTACGGGCATTGCCCAGTGAATGACCAGCAATCATGCAATGTCCATACTGTCGGGACATTATGTTTTTTTATATATGAAAAGAGCATCGGTAAATTGATATATGAATCGTGCAAATTATGAAAATGAATGATATCCGGTTGAAATTCATCAATCTTTTTTAATAGCTTATATGTCTCAACCCAAGCGAAGCAACCATTGTATCCAGTAATTCTTGCAAATGCAACATTCACCCTGCGTGAATTATAAGTTCCAATTCTGTAGTATCCGCAATTCGCTCCTGCATCACGATTGGTAGAGGTAATTGGCGATGCGCACATTACTTCGTGTCCCTGTGTTCTTGCTACGTCGGCAATCCCCATCATGATTTTTCCGGTGCTTCCTTTTGCCCCACCGTTAATCTGCACAATACGCATCCCTCGTACCCCTCACTGATTATCGCTAAAAAATGTATATCCTCTACGCCTCATGATTGCCTTTGAGAGATTGAACAGCGGCTTCGGAAGCCACTCACGAAGCCACGTCCGGAATTCAAGCATCCATTCATCTTTAACTCGCATATCCTCTCGGTCACCTTTATAAATAGGATTCCCATCGAAATACTTGCGTGCCTTCGTCAGCACCTTTCCCTTACGAATCACGTCAAGAATAGGGAATTCCCCGCGTCGGCTATCTGCACAACGGGCATTCAGCTGTCGTGCCATATTCGTCAACGCAACCTCATACTGCCAGGCATTCAGCGTTTTCGTCAGCGTTTTTTCCATAAAATCCTTACGCCAGATGCCCGCATACAGACTGACAATGTAATCGCCTGCATAATTGTCCAGCAGAAAAATATCCGGTTCGAGTTCCTCAGCTTTTCTGTTTCTCAGGCTCTTCATGGTCATAACAAACAGGCGCAGATAATCAATCTGATGCTTTTCCATGATCTGAATATCTTCGTTAATTGCCTGAGTCGAAATCCTTTCCGTCAGGAAATAGTCATCCAAGGTAAAGAGAACATACTCTGTCTTAATCAGCGGCATCACAGTTTTCAGACGTTCCGTTATTTCCGTTCCTTCGCCTGCTGCCACCACTGTTACATTCTCAAATGTCCGGTCAGTGGGTTTGTCTGTTACCAAAAACGTCTCCACGTTTCGGTCTGCCCAATTCTGATTCAGAAGCAAAATATGTGCGTCCCACAAATCCGAAAACTTATCGCACGTCGAAATAATAATTGAAAATTTGTTCTCCATCACCATGCATCCTCTGCCACTTATTTCATATGTCGAATTGCCTTTGCAACCACATCTTCCGAGGTCTTGCAGCTTGCCTGCAGATTGTGATGTTCTCTTGTCATCACAATCGCCTGTTCGTAGTATTTCCTTTGAAGTTCCTGATCCGAAATCAGATGTGCAATCGAATCCGCCAATTTGGTTTTATCCGTACAAACCATTGCCGCATCCGTTGACAGCATATACTCAATAATGCCGCTTTCCAACGAGCCATATGTCAAAATGGAAGCACCGCTGGCCAACGCATCAGCCGCCTTTGTAGAGAGTGAATACCGTGAAAGGTTGATGTCCTTTTCCTCAAATCCCTCTACAATAACCGTTATGTCGCTTTCTGCCATGCGCTTTTGAACCTGCGTGTACGGCACAGAGCCCATATATTTGACATTTCGATTGTCCTTGAATACAGAATAGACCTGCTCGTCCTTTTCGTTGGAATAAACCTCCAGCATATACTCCGGATTGATTTTCCCAAGAGCGTAGCCAATATCGTTCAGGGAATTATTGCGTCCCATACCGATGTTTCCGAAGTAAGTAATAACTGGGCAATCTTTGTTAATTACGCTGAACGGTTTACGCTGAACCGTAGAAGTTAAATAAACCGTTTCGCCATCCAGTCCAAATTCCGAATTATACTTATCCCGAATCTTGTCGCTGATGTAAATTGCGCTGCCCGGCCATGCCAGAACCTTATCAATCAATTTTTTATAAGTCGATTTATAAAGGTGATAGATGGGATTCAGCGTTTTCTCCACATTGAAATAGTAGTCATCGCCAATGCAGGAGATAATTGGCACGTTATATCTCTTGGCGACATACATTGCAATCTGCGGGATAAAATAGTCGTCCGAAAAAGCCAGAAACACGCATTCTGGTTTGAAGTCATCTAGCCAATTATTTAGCTTCTCCGTGCACCAGAATCTCTTACGCCAGAGGATTCCCCTGAGCAAATGTGTAAGAGGCGTATGCTTTCCACCGAACTTGTAGGCAGCTTCTGCTTTTGCATTTCCGAGTTCCAAATCATTGTCTTTCCACTCGGTGTCAAGCTCATCATAATGATAAATTACGCCAGTATCGACTTTCTTCCCCATCCACCGCTGCAACACACGGTGATCCGTAATTTGGAAAAGCGTTTCGCAATGCCCCTTGCACGGCTTCTTTGTATTAGAGAATATCTGTGCAATATTCTCTTTCTCCCAATAGTGAAAGTACGCATCAAAAGCGCGTGACGTTGATTTTGTGTTATATGGAACCGTTCCTACGATCAGCACTCTCGGATGCATATCGTTTCTCCTTTGAATTTTTATCGAATATTTAATACTTTCTTGAGTACGGCATTTTGATTGAGCAGACGGATAACTACTGCACACAGCCCTACTGTCAGGGCGAAGTTTCCGGCAGTCAGTAAATACCCTTCAATACTGCTAAATTGGATCGCAATACTGCTTTTGAAGATATTGAGAAGCAGACCGTGCATCATGTAAATTTCTAAGCTTTGTTTTCCTGCCCAAAGGAAAAACTCACCTACTTTTTCTTTCCGGTTAATACAAAGCTCAGCACGGCATTTGGGTTCATCATCACTATTGCCATCACAGTAAGTGCTACCGTAATCACATAGTTGACCAGAACCAGGCTCATCCCCACCGGACTGTACAGAATCGGCACTTTGTCCGACTTGATCAAGCTGAGAAGCAGATAGTGCGTGAGATACACTTCCAACAAGTGCTCTCCGACCCATGCAAGAGTACCCCCCCCGATTTTACTGGAGAAGATTCCCCTACAGAGACCACATACTGCAATACATCCAGCCAACGATGTTGCCGCACGCAAGATAATCGCAAAGCCGCCGTCCGACATACCTCTAACTAAAAAACTCCATACAGCTCACGGTAGCATATAAGCAACCGTTCTACGATTCACATATTTCCACAGCCCCTTACCATCAGAGATTGGGCGACTATATTTCGTTACATATCCGCTGATTAAAATAAACAACGGCATCTGCAAGGACCATGCAATATTAAACACAAATGTGTTTTCTGCTCCGACCGTACATCCACTCATTGTATGTTGCAGAACAACCAGAAGCATCGCTATGCCACGCATGACATCCACAAATTGATTTCGGTTTTCTGTCTTAGCCTGCATCCCTTAATACCCTCTCAAACATAAACTTCCGCAGCCAGTTGGGAGCCAGCGCCGACCCGCTGCGAATCACGCAGCTCTTTATGTACTGTCCTTCTCCAATAAAGCCTTGCTGTTTCATAAATTTGAACAACTTGGCCTGCGTCTTGGCGTATTTCCAACCGGCTCTTCTTAAATACATATCCGAGCCAGCTCTCATATGGAGCAGCGGCTCTTGAATGTTGTAACCCTGATATCCTGCCATCAGCATTCGAAGCCAGAGGTAATAATCCTCCAGAAGATAGAAATCCTGATAGGAGCCAACCGCCTCAACTGCGGATTTTTTATACATCACGCAGGGGTGATTGAACGGATTCCGCTTCTTTGCAAACTCTACGATTTCCGCATTCGTCTCCGGCGGCACACGCTTCGTATCAACGGTATTCGGATCAGTTGTGAACTCCTCCACGATGCCAGAGCAAATGCTCACTTCCGAATGTGTGTTAAACACAGCGATCTGTTTTTCACATCGATCTGGATAAGCGATGTCATCGCTGTCCATCCGGGCAACCAGTTCATTTTTGCAATGCTTGATTCCCTCATTTAGCGCATTGCCAAGTCCACCGTTCTTTGCAAGTCGGACAACATGCAGGGATTCACCCATCTCCTGTTGCTTCGCTGCGATTACGCTATCCAATGGTTCGTTCAGAGGTCCATCACATACCAGCACGAAATCATTTGTGGAGAGCGTCTGCGCTTGTATGCTCTCTATTGCCTGTCTCAAATATTCCGGTTTTTCTTTGTGATAAACAGACATTAAAACGCTGTAATTCTGCATCACTTCGTCTCCTGCCCCATCGCCGTAGTCGCCCCCTCTGCCACACCTTCCGTGCTTTCAGGCATAAACAGGATCTTCACGGTTGCCAGCATAATTTTCAAATCCTCAATCAAGCTGGGATGTGCAATATACATCAGATCCATCTGCAGCTTATCGTAGGGGGTGGTGTTGTACTTGCCGTACACCTGTGCATAGCCGGTCAAACCTGCTTTGGCCTGCAAGCGCAGCGCAAACTCCGGCATCTCCTCGCAGTACTGTGCGGCGATCTCCGGGCGCTCCGGACGAGGGCCCACAACAGACAAATCACCCTTCAGGATGTTCAGCAACTGGGGCAGCTCGTCCAGACGGCAAGCGCGAATGATATGACCGACCTTTGTAATACGGTCATCCTTGTCGCCGGTAGAAAGACGTGCCACGCCATCCTTTTCTGCATCCACACGCATGGAGCGGAACTTCAGAATCTCGAACTGCTTGCCGTCCTTGGTCAGGCGAACCTGCTTGTAGAAGGCGGGACCACCATCGGATTTGACCGCAATGGCTGTGATCAGGAACAGCGGGCTCAGGATGATCAGTGCCAGCAGTGAGATCACAATGTCCATCGCGCGCTTGATGAACAAGAATTCCGGGCTTGCCATGTAGCGACCGACGCGCAGCATCGGCAGGTGGAACATGTGCATCGGCCATGCGCCGCTCATGATAACGTCGCCAACACGGGGGATGACGAACATATTGATGCCCTTCCCTACGCAGTGCTTCAGGATAATATTTCGCTCATGGCTGTGGACGCCGCTGACAAAAACAGTCTCCATGCCATCCAGAATGCTCAAATCTGCCAAGCACTCCGACACGCTCAAGGTGACCTGCACATCGTATTTCTGGCTCAGGCCATACTCGTTGATGAGCTTTTCCATACCGTGTCGCACATCGTAGACAACTGCTGTCTTCTGCGGTGGGAAGGTCTTGTAGTACCATTTATGTGCACAAGATGCCCAGATCGCGGCCATCACCAGCTGCCCTACAATTGCCGCAATACCCGGCAACAGATTGCAGAGCTTTGCCGACATCAGGCAGATTACAATGTATAAGATGCCATCGGTTGCCATAGCGCCAAGGATCTGGCCGTACACCAGTTCTGAGACCCGCTGCATCGACATCCAGAACGCATCGTAGATTTTACCGAGTACAATGTACAGGATAAAAAACAGGCCTAAAATCGCAAAATGACCCTCCCATGCCAGATTTGCATAGGTCTGGTGCGAGTAGTACAGGAACCAGCAGCCCGCAAACGGCAGCTCGATCATCAGAACATTCAAGATCTTTACGATCCGCAACATTACATCATGCTGAAACTTTGACATAATCCTCTCCAATAACTCCTTTAGATTTTCTTTTTACGACTCACTCAAATTCTCCGACCCACCGCAGCTGTTTTGGGTCGCGCTATTAACTACACAAACCGATATCTTCCCCCGTTTTGTGGTTAGCTGAAACATTCAGTTTTTCGCTTTCCCTATGAGGTCCTTGTGCCAACTCCAACCGGCGCGGTCTCGAATCCGATTTCTCCCACCGCATCCCAATCTCATCCAGCTTTGCAATCCGTTCCTCTGTCAGGACAGCGCAGCTTTTTTCAGGATTATGACGGGTATACCGCTGCCGCTTGACCCAATTCCCGAGGTTGTAACCGCCCGGTGACACATAATCAGCCGGGACGTTCAGATTGCCGTGGGCATCAAAGTAGCGCTTCGCCTCCTGATACCCTTCGTTCCACTGGCGGTCATTGCGGTTGCCCCAGTACATCCCGATACGGTTCAGCCGCTCGACCTGTTCGTCTGTCAGCTTTCCTTTCGGGTATGCCCATTGCTGGCTTGCGACCCACTGTCCCAGTCGCTCACCAGCCGCTGTCACATAGGAGCGCGGAATATTCAGGTTGCCGTTTTCCTCATAGTAGGCCGCAGCCAGCGCATAAGCCTTTTCCCACTTGGCATCGAAAATGTTCCACACCATGCCGATCTCATCAAGTTGCGCGATGCGTTCTTCCTTTAAGCGTCCGTTCAGCTTTTGCTGCCGGGTCTTGATGATCCACTGTCCCAGTGGGTAACCGTCTGGGTCGGTGTATTTGCCGGGCACCATCAGGTTTCCGTAGGTATCGTGGTATTTTTTGGCAACCTCAAATCCGTGCTGCCATGCAATTTCCTTCCGGTTGCCCCAGACCATGCCGATGCTGTCCAGCCGTTGAATCTGTTGTTCGGTCAGGATGCCTTGAATTTGTCCCTCGCGCACACGACGCTGAGTGACCAGCCACACGCCAAGGCTCAGACCACCGGGCGTCGTATACAGTTTCGGGACGTTCAAATTGCCGTGCTCCGCATAGTAGATGCTTGCTTCGGAGAAATAGTGCTCCCAGCCGGAAGAAAGGCTTGCCTGCAGCTGCTCGAACAGCACCCGGCAGTCGTGCACCTGCTCGATGACCTCGAACCGCTCGGTCACGATCTTATCGCTCTCGCCGTTGGCATACAGACGATGGACTGCTTCCTGCATCTCGCTTTGCAGACCGGAAATGCTGGTCAAGCCCTCAAAGTTGTTGACCACATCGAGAATCAACGGGGCTGTAGTGTCTCCGGCAGTCAGGGCGCGGCCAATCTGCTGCTTGTAGATGATGGGCGAAATGGTAGGTCGGAACAGGATGACCCCGGAAATGCCTTCCACATGGACGCCCTCGTTGAGCATATCGATGCAGAACAGCAGCTTCAGCCGGTTGCTCGTATCCGTCTTGAAGTCCGCAAATGCCTTGTCCGTATTCGGGTCATCTGAATAGGCCTGATACACCACAACGTCCGGGTTGACCCCTGCGAACCACTCCGGTACATGGGACACCATCTCGTCCATGTGCTCCTTGTTGGCGCAGAACACGATGTACTTACCGGACTTGTTTGTGATATGATGGGCAAATACTTTATCCAGGCCGTCTGCCTGCTCCAGTGCGCGGCGCAGTGCGTCCAGATATTTCTGATTCACATCCTGAATGCCCGGTGCCCGCAGGTTGTCCACTCGTGCCTGATACTTTGCAAGCGTTTTCTGGTACTGGTAGACCGTGGTCACATATTTCGGGGTAGGCAAAATCCCCCTGACGACTGCTTCGCCAAGGGTCATGTTGCTCGCAACACGGCTATCGAAAAGTTCTTCGGCCATATCGCGGTTATTATCCAGATACCGGATGTTTGTTGCCGTCAGCCCCAGAAGCTTTGCATCCGGGCATAACTTTAATAAGGCCACCGTGCTTTCGCCCCAACATTCCGCACCGGCACGGTGGAATTCATCGAGTATAATATAGGCGGGCTTCCGCGCCGCAATTTCGTCCAGCTGCGCCTGCGTGCAGCACATCAGTTTGGCATAGGTATAAAAGTGAACGTTTGCCAGCGGAAAATCCGGGTCGTTCCTTTTCAGGCTCTCCAGCTGGGTCTTAAAGATATATTCACTGGGAGAAAGCCAGATCACAACCTTCTCCGGGTTGTCCTCGATCAGCTTGAACGCAATGTAGCTCTTTCCGGTGCCGGTCGGATGAACAATAGCAGCTTTGCCGTACTGCTCCATCATCCGGACTGCCGCACGATATGCTTTCTCGTTGTGCTCAAACAGGCGCAATGCCACCTTGTTCACCCCTTTCCGCAATAAAGGGGTAGCCTCCACATGGAAAATGGAGGATACCAATCTTTCGACATCGTTGTTTGATTCTCCCTATTATTTTATCATGGTTATATCTGGGAATCAATAGAAATCCGTACAAATGTATCCCACCTGACCTTAGAAAAAACCTCGCAGAAGCTGAAAGTTTGTTGCACATTGCCCATTTTTGCATGAAAAACCCAGCTGTAAACGATGGTGGACAAAATAAGTGGTCAGGTGGGTGTCCAAGCCGCAGGAGGAAACAAAATGGCACGACGGGGAGAAAACATTCACAAACGCAAGGATGGTCGGTGGGAAGGCCGGTACATCAAGGCGCGCACGCCGGAGGGCAAAATCCAGTGGGGCTACGTCTACGGCACAGTCTATGCAGAGGTCAAACGGGTGCTCATTCAGAAGAAAGCAGAGGCGGGCTTCTACAACCTGAAAAGAACCGACCTGACCTTTGAAACACTGGCTGAAGTATGGCTGCACTCCCTGCAGAACAGTATAAAAGAATCCACCTATGCACATTATTCGTACACCCTGCACAAGTATCTTCTTCCGGTTTTGAGCAGAGTGCCCGTTGCCTCCCTTGAAGAAAGCTTTCTGGAACAGGCCATGCAGCAGATCATCACGCCTACGGATGCCGCACACAAGCCACTGGGGAACTCCTCTGCCCGGGAATGCCTCTCGATGCTGCGCCGCATCTGCAAATATGCCGCGCATTTACGCCTAATTCGTCCGATGGAACTGGAAGTAGCACTGCCAAAAGCTATCGACAAAATTTCTGCACCTCTCTCCCCGTCAGAACAGCAACGGCTTTATCAATATGCGCAGGAGAATCCAACAGCACGCAAGATTGGACTACTATTGGGACTTGAATTAGGTCTGCGTATTGGTGAGATTTGCGGCCTGCAATGGGGTGATTTTGACCTGAAACTTGGAATACTGAAAATCAATCGGACGGTCTGTCGAATTTCCTGTGGAAACGGTCATACAAAGGTAGTCATTCAAACGCCCAAGACCCGCACCTCACGTCGAGAAATTCCAATCCCGAAACAGCTGCTTGTTATCCTGAAAAAGCTGCGCAGAAACGCCAGTAATTCTACATGGTTTCTGTCCGGCAACGAGTCTAAGCCTACCGAATCCCGCTGCTACCGGAAAAGCATCAAGGCATATCTGAAGCAGGCAGCTGTCCGGCAAGTACGTCCACACGCGCTACGTCATACTTTTGCTACCACCTGTCTGCAGGCGGGGTGCGATGTAAAGACCCTCAGCGAATTGTTAGGACACGCCAACGCCAACATCACCTTGCAGCGCTATGTGCACTCTGACCTGACCCGAAAGCGCCGGGAGATGAACCGGATTTTCTCCCATCAGGTGTCCATGAGGGGCGGGAAGGCGCTGAATATGACGTAGTAATGCATAATTTCTATGCCGTTCCTCCATTTTCCATGTGGAGGATACTTTTTTGTTAAATATATTCTTTGCATCATGAGGTACTTTTGCGTACACAATACTGCACGAACTTCAGCACCTCATATTGAGTTGAACTTTATCCATGACTGTAAAAGATGCCGTTGCCAAACGCTTTGAACAGCTCTACGACCAACGGGGGATATGTCCCAACAAGTTGGCGACCCGTCCCGGTGCATATTCCAAAATTGATTTATTGTTTATATATTTTTATTCTACAAACTGCACCTCTTGCGAATATAAAAAACGAGTGTTATACTGAAGCCATCAAAAAAAACATTGGAGGTGTCCCATATGCCCCGTCCCAAAGGAAGCAAGAACAAGACCAAGACCGTAAAAGCAACCGTTGACTTTGCTGCACAGATCGCTGAAAAGCAGTCTGCAAAGGAAGCCGCTACCGCCGAAATCGCATCCATCACTGCGAATATCGATGCGCTGAAAGCTGACCTGAAAGCCAAGAAATCTGAGCTGAAATCTATCGACAAGGAAATCGCCAGAATCGAAGCCAAAAAGGTCAAGGCTGAAACCAAAGCAGCGGAATCCGCAAAGAAAGCCGAAGCAGAGGACGTGCTGAAAAAACTGCTGGCAAGCGGCGTGAGCGCAGACGATATCCTCGCAAAGCTGAAGTGATTTGAAAATTCTAACGCAGTCGTTGATGGAAACATCTACGTCGCAAGCAGTGCAACTTGGTACCAACTTGCGATTTTTGAATCGGATTTTTCAAAATCCAAATTCAAAATGCTTGTTGGGCTGTGCCCAAACCCC
>CEAG01050147.1_pt1 | contig 11736 bp, 9 predicted proteins | sample 554891 | NCBI WGS metagenome assembly CEAG01 (sample SAMEA3182116, study PRJEB8094) | gut metagenome | biome: human; feature: gut; material: Stool; isolation source: human stools | place: Canada | collected 2014-02-25
ATTTTTTTAATATACGAATCCTGATATTTTTAGAATTCTGCAAAGAGAGAATATAAAAGAGACATAGTTCCGATAGAACTATGATATTTATAGAGTGAGCATGTTAAAGGTTATTCGCAAGGGTAGTTATATATGGACGGTTCCAAGGAATCTTATCTGTTAGAGGTGTTAAGATGATCTCTTAAGCAATCTTTATGACAGGAATATTTAATAAAAATCCCGTTTTTTCCAGTTTGCTAGCAAGATGACCTATTCCGATAGCGCAATGATGTGACGGACCTGCTTTGCTCCAGTTTTCCATAAAGCTTTTTACCCCACAAGAAAAACGATACCGGCTATTTGTATTACCTATCTCCAGAACAGGGCCCGGAATGGACTCTCCTTCGGCTACCAATAAAAATATTCCCTCCTTTCCTTCACAAACAGACAATAGGGTGACAGGCCCATTTTTGACGGTCATTTGAATGGATAATCCTTTGCCCGGTTTACCATGATAAACAGGAAGAGGCACGAGTTTTACTTTACCATCGGACATGGCGAAGTGGGCAGGGCCATCATGACCAAGTAATATGACATCGTCTTTAAAGTCCATGGCATAAAACTCGGAAAAAGATCCGCCGGCTTTTAGCAGGGAGAGTATTTTCATGGCTTGAGCATTTTTAACCTCGCATTCGCCGGCTATAGGTATGTTTTCGCCGGTCAATAAGGTGTTACCTGCTATAACGGAGGTTACGATATCCTCATAATCATTGCCGGGATAACCTTCGTAATAGTAAGCCATTGAGCCTAGCTGATGGCTTTTGATTAATTTGTCTAATGCGACGGATGTGCGAGCAGCACGTATTAGCTCCGTTTCTTCACATTCAGCGACTACCTCGAACTTACGTTGGAATTCCATTATTTTTTCTTTGATCTCCTGGTCTGATACCGCATCTCTGTAAGCTTTTAGCTCGCACATTTCCAGTAGTTCGATATGTGTGCCGAAAGAAGAGGATTGCTGGGATATATCTGAGTAAACATCCAACATCCCACAATAATAATGGCCTAATATACCCATACGATGCTCTCTCATACCTGCCATAACCACGGTTGCGTCGAGCCAGTCGTTTAACTCGGCCCAAGTCGCGTTGTCTTCCAAATGCCCCGTCACGATCTTAAAAGGTAGCCCAGAACGGATAAGTATATTTGCGAATTCAGGGACGGAGCATGCTTGGCAATTCGCTAACCATTCGCCTGTCATGAGACCTCGGTCTCCTAGACTATTAATATATGTATAGTCTATGTGAGAAGAGGGCTGTATGTTTAATAGTATTATGGGAACTTTTAGGCGTTGTGCCAACGGTAATATCGTAGATGATAGCGCATATGTCGAGATATAAACAAAAAGTACTTCTATATTTTCATGCGATAAGACATCTGCGATGTTTTTGGCTTCCTCCGGACGATCTAAGATCCCAGCGTTGATTATACTTATATCCGGACGTGTTAAAGAGTCTGCTATCTTTTTCTGATATTTGCAAAGTTTTTCATAGAGTCCTTCAAATTGGGACCAATAGGTATTTAATCCCATCCCAACCAATCCTACATTTATTTTTTTGTTTTCCATGTTTTATAGATTGAATTTTAGTTTCATATTATCTTCTTTGACCAACAACAAAGATATAGGGTTGCTTTTGGTCTTGTTTTATCTATTTGATTTTATATTTTAGAAAAGTGATAGTTTAGGGAAGGTGAACTTCCCTTGTCGTAGAAGATATACTTTAAGCCCCTTAGGATATATACTGCATCGGGCAAGTAAGTAGTACTTCATATCTTCTGCCATGTGTGTGAAAAATATATTATCTTTGGTCAACTATTTAGTAATATTACAAGGAGGAGATCTTTTTATGAGTACACAAAATAATAACATTCGTTATCTGAATGTTAGTCCGATGGATGAGCTATGGGGGATGATGGTTACAACAGTCGGTTATCAATCCATACCTCCGCATAGTATTTACCCCGCTAGGCAACAACATCCTCAGACTTATTCTTTCAACCCGGAAAAAGGACGTATTTTAACGGAGTACCAATTGGTGTACATTTCTGAAGGTTGTGGGTTCTTTGAATCCCAGTCTTTTAAACGAAAAAGGATTAAAGCAGGGACGATGATCCTATTGTTTCCGGGAGAGTGGCATACCTATTCTCCAGCGGAAAATGGTTGGTACGAGTATTGGGTGGGTTTTAGGGGTAATTTAATAGAGGGTTGGATTTCTAATAAATTTTTCTCAAAAGAGAACCCTGTTTATGAGATAGGGGTGAATGTTACGATTATAGGTTTGTATGAAGAAATAGTTTCTCATGCCATAAAGGAGCGAAACGGTTATCAGCAACTTATTTCTAGTATCGTGTTTTATCTGATGGGGGAGATATATTATAAAGAGAAGAATCGTTTTTTAGGGCAGTCGGATGCGGTGGAGAAGATCAATGAGGCGCGAGCTATCATGAAGAGGAATATTGATAATCCTATGCCGCTGGAATCGATCGCTCAGAGTTTGAATGTGAGTTATTCTTGGTTTCGAAGTACCTTTAAATCTTATACTGGTGTATCTCCCGCTCAATATCAATTGCATTTACGTTATCTTCGGGCAAAAGAGCTATTAAGTACTTCTCAATTAAGTATTTCAGAGATAGCATATGCGCTTAATTTCGAGACCGTATCGCAGTTTTCTACTTTTTTCACGAAGAAGGAGGGCTTATCTCCCTCGAAATTTAGGAGACAGAGCCAACAATAGAACGGTTTTTGTTTGCCTCTTTCGGTGGAAAGATGTTATTTTGCATCCCGAATTAAAAGAATAGGCGTTATGTTGAAATTCTTCAAGACATGGACACTCCCTATCTCCATGTTAGCGGGTGCGATAGGGTATTTTGTTTTCGCCAATGTTACTTTTCTGGAGCCTACAAAGCCGTTCATGTACACTTTAATAGCGTATCTGACGCCCTTTTTGATTTTTGCGCAGTTGCTCTTAACCTTCTGTAAGATCTCTGTCCGGGAATTGATGCCCAGCCCTTGGCATGGTTGGCTATTGCTTATCCAAGCGGTTTCCAGTTTGGTGCTTGCCGCCTTATTACTCTGGTTGCCAATGAGAGAGGAATACCGGGATGTGTTCGAGGGAGCGATGGTCTGCCTGATTTGCCCAACCGCTACGGCGGCCGCCGTGATTACGGGTAAATTAGGGGGAAGCGCCTCTAGTCTGACTACTTATACCTTATTATCGAATCTATTGGCAGCGATTGTCGTGCCGTTGGTCTTCCCGTTAGTGGAGCCGCATGCCGAGATTACTTTCTTCGCCGCATTCTTGAAGATCTTGGGAAAAGTCTTCCCATTGCTGTTATTCCCGTTTTTCCTAGCTTTGTTGTTGCGTAGATTCATACCACCTATCCATCGCTTCCTTGCGGGGCTTCGGGATATGGCCTTTTACCTCTGGGCTGTCGCTCTAGCTATCGTGACCGGGCAGACCGTGAAATCCTTGGTCAATAGCGAGGCGGAGATTTATGTAGAAATCCTGATCGCTTTAGGCGGCTTGATAACCTGTATCGCGCAGTTTTATTGGGGAAAGCGCATCGGCACGAAATACAATGACCGTATTAGCGCCGGACAAGCCTTGGGGCAAAAAAATACCGTGTTAGCGATCTGGATGTCTTACACCTATTTGAACCCCTTGTCTTCTGTTGGCCCGGGGAGCTATGTCCTGTGGCAAAATATTTTCAATAGCTATCAGCTGTGGAAATTCGATAACGCTACGAGAGAGGTATCTTTTCCAGATCATCGGGAACGTGTACGGTTCCTGTAAATTCTAAGGATGTTTCCTCTGTATAGGATTTCTTGCGGGTGTCTAAGGTTTTATCTTCCGTATGGTATAACAATAAATTCTTTACACCCAGTTGCTGCGCTAGTCTGCCTGCGTCCAGTGCGGTACTATGGTGTTTTTCGTAGGGCTTGAAGCGTTCACGATCTTTATATAGACAGAAAGCTTCACATAATAACCAGTCGGCTCCTTCGGCATACGTACGATTCCGCTCATTATATGGCTCGTCTCCAAGGCAAACCAAGGTTTGTCCATCAGGCAGTAAGGCACGGAAACCATATTGTTTTTCTTTGGTGGAGGCGATATCGAAACATTGAAGGCCTAAATCTCCGACTTGCCATGTGTCGTTGTCTTCGACCTCATGAAATTGTACATATTTATTTATGGCGGCTATTACCGAGGTAGGAAGCGTCATATGGCATATCTGGTCCAGTACGAGCAAAACTTTGTCATGTCCATAGACATGGAAAATATTGGAGTATTGTCCCTTTAATGCCCGTTGCGCTATGATACGAATTATCCAGATAGCTCCTAATATGTGGTCGGTATGGGCATGCGTTACGAACATGTCATGTATGCGATCAATGGGTACATTTGCTTTTTCCAGTTGGTTCAGTATCCCATTTCCACCCCCGGCATCGACCAACAACACGGTCTTTTCCGTCTGGAGAATAAAGCAAGTATTATAACATCGGGTAACGGTGGCATTGCCTGTTCCCAGCATGATCAGTTCTGTTCTGTCCTTTTTCATTGATTCTGTTTTTGTATCGATTATATTGTACCTCACGTATCATACCTCTTGGTCACTTTTACATTCGTATCCATGATCTCATTATTTTAATCTCAAATATACGTATAATATACCGTATATACAAATGTGGTGATTTGTATAGGGATCTTGATAGCACGTTATTGAAGATATCCTTCCTGTTCATAGACACGACGGTAACGGTGGATCATATCTATTAATGGTTTCAGCCGTTTGTCAATTACTTTCATCTCTTTAAAATGTTCGTACTGCAGGTCATAAAGGGGGGCGTTTCCCGTTTGAAGACGTGCTTCAATGTCGGAAGGTATAAAGAAGCTGGCTTTAAGACCGAGATGAGTGAAGAATTCAGTGAGGAAAATGTGAATGCCGGCAAGATCGAAATCCCCAAAATGAAGATAGGGATTGGAAATGGCCCGCAACCATGTGCGAAGATCCGAACTCTGGGGATAACGAGAGACAAATAATACCTTGATATTTTTGAACAAATGCCTCATCTGCTCTATATGCTGGAAGTTTTCTCCATTCTCGATACCTACCACCGTAACATCATCCGCCAAGCGGAAATGCGTGAAATCTTCTATAAAGAGAGAGAGTCCCTGCGGAGGGTTGATTAACAGCGGTTCTCCACGCAGCGACGTTTCAATGGGCTGATAACTTTTAACGAGGAATCCAGTAAAACTACGGGTACTTTTCGCCTTAGAACGTGATGTAACTTCTACTTGTCTGGCACGGCTCACCGTCTCGCCACTCTCCATAACCTTGATCCACTCATCCAGCGAGACTTGTATTCCATATCGCTGTGCTAAATAGATAGATAACGCATTTGCGTCCCTCAGCTTGAATTTTCTTCTGCTGCCATAGACTTGCTGCCAAATCAAATCCTCGGAGAGCAGTTCTTCTGCCATCTGTTTGGAAAGCCCGGAAGAGGGCACGCTCTCGCCTTGCATCATTTGCGACAGTTTACGGGCATCGCCCAAACGTAATTTCTGTTCTCTATCAATCATGGTTCCAGACATTAATTATCATATTTCAATAATGGCGTAACTTTGGTGTTGGCCCCACTGTCCTTACCCAACAAATATGTGTAGCGATAGCTCTCTACATTATAGGTAGTAGGTGAGGAGTTGATAAGCAAAATGTTGCGACTGTTGGCGAAGTCGAGGATACCCTTCACGTTGGTGGGGTGCAACTTCCCGATCTCATCCATCATGCAATGCAAACGAAACTCTCCAAACTTGTGTGAGGCTTTCTCTTTGAAGACATTGATGAGCATAATGTTCACCATGGCCTTCACTAGGATGTCCGTTCCATCCGAACCTACATTTGATATCTTTTCTACCCATCCCGTGTCGTTATCATTCTCCGTGATGCGGAACTCCAGTTTAAACGTATCGGTGAGCAGCAACCGCTTACGGGACGGTTCGTTTTGCAATGCCTTCATGAGGTTGAGCAAATAGCGCACGGCTTGCTTGTTGATGACTTCACGCAGATCCATTTGCGAGAATAGGTCTACTTCACCCATATTGAATTCGTTCTCGTCGCAAAATTTCTTTATTTCCTTGAGGAGTTGCATCAGCCGGTCGCTGCTGGGTTGTGCACGGAGTTCTATCTTGCGTATCACTCCCGCAAAGTTACGGCGCTCGAAATCCTTGTTGATATCGCCTATGGTACGATGTATCTCACCTTCATTCTGGGTAAGCTCGCCTACCGCTTTGGAGATGCGCTGAATGATGTGTGTATAGCGTTCGCTGATTTGTTTCTGGAAATCGAGGATCTTATTATTATCCACAAACTCGCAGAGGTTGGAGGCAAAATCCAGATAGTCTTCCTCCGTAGACAGATCGGTGCGGAAACTGAACGTGTTCTTGGCCGAGAAGTTGCTTTTAAACAGATTGACCGTCCGTTTGAATTCTTCTAATCGTTTCATGCGGCCGGTGATATGGTCTTTCAACTCTTGCACCAACTCCGCGCAACTCTTCAAGGTCTGCCTCTCTTCGGTCACTACTACATCGGGTGGGCAGAAAGTGGAGTCTTCGTGAAATTTGGCGGCCTGTGCCAAACCTTCCTCCAAGCTTCTCTTTGTTTCGATGCCCTTGCCTAATAAGGCTTGCTGATGTTTTTCTTGTACGTTCAGTTTCTCGCTACGCAAAGTGAAACGTTCTTCAAGCGTGGCCAACTCATCCTCAAGCATCTTCTTTCTACCGCGAAGTTGTGGTTCACGATCAAAAAGTTCCTCTTTGTCCTTTTGATAGCGGATGGTGTCGGGGAAATGTTTTTCGATGTAATCCAGCTCTTTTTGAATCTGCAGGATGCGTGCGTCATATTTTCCGATGGTTGCCGTATCGGCGCCTTTTCCGTTAAGCTCCGCTTGTTGGGAAGCCTCCAGTTCTTTACGACGTTCCTGCGATTGCTGCTTGTGGAGTTTTATTTCGGTCTCGATACTGTTGCGGTAGCTATTCAGTTCCTGTTCCAGCCGGAGCTTCTTCTCTCTGTAACTCTTCTCGCATACCTTAAGACGATGCGTACGATCTGCCTTCAACTTCTTTTTCTTTTCCTCGCAAAGCGCCAGTCGATGAGCCGTATCATTCTGTTTCGTCCGGATTTCAGCTATACGCTGTTCACGCCAATCGTCCGTCTTCTTTTGCCATGAGGCGGATTGTGCCATGGCGTTCTTGATGAATGCGGGAAGCTGAAGTTGTTCGGATTCTTGCAGACGCTGCCGGTCTGTTATCTCACGCAAGCGCTTGTTGTATTGTTTCTTCAAAGCCTCCGTTTGCTCAGCCAATTCTTGGTGTAGCATATTGATCCGCTTGATGCGTTGTGACAATGCTCCTTGGTATATGGCCAGTTCTACTTTCAATTCCTCGGGGGTACGGAAATTGCGTTCCAATGCCGTAAGGTCTATTTGCACGCCATACAAGGAAGCCTCCCCTTGGTTGGTTACCTGCGGCGCCAAGTCATCGCGATAAAGTATTTTCTCTTCATCGGCTATTTTTCCGATCGTATTTTTCCATGCGGGTTTGTTCCTGTCCAGCCATTCGGCCAGCGAACCTTTGCGCCGTTCGATGAGCGACTCCAGTCGGGCTATTTGATCCTCTATCTCTTGCTTCTCTTTTTGTGCGTTAGCGAGAGGTTGAGCCTGTGCCAACTCCAATTCCCGTAACTTCATTCCAGCCTCTTGACGCAGGCTTGCGGCTTGCGTAGAGAGTTGCTGAATGGACATTTTCAACTCCTGCGCACGCGTATTCAGTTTGTTCAGTTCCTCGTCGGCTTTGGCATGTTCTTCTTTATAGGGATCTTCGTGGGCTATCCGTAGCAACTCATTGTTTTGTTGCGATTTCTCCTCTCGTAGTTGCTGGAGTTTGTCTGCTGAGAGTTGCGATTTCTCCTCAAAACGCGTATATACCTCGTTCTCTTCATTGCGCCGTGTCTGCATCAAGCTCTCGTTCTGCTTATTTGTCGCATATTCCCTTTCGTTCACCAATGCATGTTGCGCGTTCTCAAAGGCTCGAAAGTCGGTATCTACCCGTTCTATAAGTGCGCTGTATTTGGCTATGACATCATCGTAGGCACGTGTGAGTTCCTGCCTCCGTTGCTGTTGGCGTGTTAATTCATCGGTAACCGCACTTTTCTGCTCTACCCTGCGAATTATTTCGGCAATGTTCATCTGCTCGTACTCCAGCTGTTTCTGCTTGGCACGTTTTAAGTCGGCATCAACCGAGCCTTTCTCTTTTATCAATTTGTCCCGTCCCTCTTGGTATTTCTTTGTCTCCTCACTTTGTAAGCGATGTACACGTTCCAGCTCGGTTTTGTGTCTGGATATTTCCTCGTCAATTAATGGGCGCTGCTTCAAGGCTGATTTCTCTGCATAGCATAATTCGGCACGTCCCTTGGCTATGTGGCTATCCATGTACAATAAGTCGCGATAGCTTTGCATCACTTTCCCGGCTTGTCTTTGTACCGGCGACCCTCCGGGTTTTTCATTGTCCAGCCAAAGCGTAACGTCATTGTAATTCTGTTCGAAATCTTTCGTCTGGTTACGGTAGACATCCAGGTCTATATTCACCTCTTCCTCATTCATGGAGCGGATTATCGTGTCCTTGATGAAATCGGCATCCAGCTTGGAGTTGAGGAACACATTCTGTATGGTTCGGGGGATATTCTGATAATTGGGGCTTTCTACGATAGCGTATTTACGGAAACCTATGAGATCGGGACGACGATTGTTGCCGAAAATAATATCCCGGAACTCTTGATAAGAAACGACGATACGACTGATTTGTGTCTCTGTGCCAATGGCTTTGCGAATAGAGATCCAATCGGCACGAACCTCACGACGCTCGTTGACGAACCATGACGACTGATAGGGTGCGTCAATAAAGCGATAGGCCACACGCCCTTGTTGCTTGAAAGCCATCACGCAATAAGCTCCGTTCTCACGCATCACCTCGTAGACGATGAATGAGTTGGCATAAGGAAGGTAGAACTCATCGTAGCTTCTTTTCTCTTTGGGTATGCCTAGCCTCAGCTTATCGGCGTTGTAAAAGAAAAGAATAGCCCGGAGCAGCGTACTCTTTCCTACACCCTGCGTACCAATGAAATGCACGTTTCCGTCCAGTTGAATCTCGGAATAAGGGATATGCGCACTATTCAGGAAAACTATTTTATTCAGGTATCTCATCTTGTCCCTCTTCTGTTATGTTAATACAATCTACCAACTCTTCTATATAATGAAAAGCCGTTAGTACCTTCCAAGTGCCTTCGTCCTCGTCTTCATACTCTATAAATCCCATAGTCTTTAACTCGTTGATGAGCTTATCAACGATTTCCTCGAAACCTTTCTTGTCGCTAAAGAGTTCCTTGGCTTGCTCCTTCAGCTCGATTTCGGTACGTATTTGTGTCACTATGTCCGACTTGCTGAATACGAAACCGGGGCCGAAGGCTGAATTGTAGGTTTTCAAGAAGCAGAGATAATCTATCCAGCGAGCGGCGGCTTCGAGTTTACGATCTATATCCGCCTTGCTTTCTTTACGTGCGAAAAAGTAGTAGCCATTGCCGCTTTCAAGATAGAAACCTATGCCTTTATAATATTCATAATAGTCGGTCAACTCCTCTTCGATGGCATCGTAGTAACGACGGACTGCGGGCGAAAGGCTATTGGACGAGATAAATCCGCCATGGCTCAATGTACTGTATATTTCTTCGGTATATTTCATGGTCGATGAATTATTTAGGGAAAACTAAGGGATACTCTACCTGTCCCTTACATTCGTAACGGTCGGAAAAGTTCAAATCTTCGGCATATTCAGAGGCTATCTGGCAGAAAAAGACGAGTTTGTCTTCTGTACTTACCGCATTCTTATAAGCGTAATTCATGACAAAAGCGAAAAGATGCTCGCCGGAAGCCACAAACGAGTTGTACACTTCCCTCAAGTTCACTTGATCGATCACTTCCGCCTTACCTTCCAGATATTCGGCAGGTATTGCTTCCGCTACGTCTCTCGATTTATCGTCACGCCTTTTAAGCTTAGTGGCGAGTTTCTTGATAAGTGTCAGCGCTTCGTCCGAATTGCGCAGGTAATCTATTGAAAGTTTGATGCGATAACTGGGTTGCGGCTCCATCCACACATGGTTACGTTCAGCCAGCACTTGCTTGATATTCGTATTCTCCTCCAGCAGGAATTGCCCTTTAAGATACTTCAGCTTGCGTACTTTCTCGAAGATACGATTCTGGTATTCGATCATGTTGAGGTAATGAACGATTTGCCGCTGTATCTCCATAAGGTTGTGCGAGGAGTCGATGAGTTGCAACTTCACGTCGCTCACCGTGGCACGCATCTGGGCATCCATTGCCTTGCGGAAGAAGAGCAATTGATCTTTATCGATCGCATCTTCGCACTTGTTGATGAGTTGGATGATATTCTTCAGTTTCTCGCCCAGTCGTTGCAGTTTTACTTTCTTTATCTGATAGTTCGGCTCGTTCTTATACGTGCTGTCCAGATTCCGTTTCAGGTCGATCACGTTGCGTACCGTGGTGAGCGCTATGTTCTTGAGCGTACGGCGCACGTCATTATAGTAGTTATATCGCCGTCTCTCGTTATTCTCTTTCAGATAATACTCTATCTGCTCGTTCAGCTTGCTGAGATGTTCTTGTATATAGGCTACATTCACCTCTTCGTTCACTTGCAGCACCTCCTCGAAGAACTTCAGGTAAATGTCTTCCATCTCCAAGAAATTGCCGCTACTACGTATCACTCCGTGATTGATCAAGCTCTGTACCCGCTCCTCCTTATAATCGGTCAGCTCCACCGCGAAATCGTATTTGAAAGAAAGGGAGGTCCGTTTATGAAACATCTCACGTAGCAGTTCCCTCTCTCGGTCGAGCGTACGAATCAATTCTTCAATGGAACGAAATGTGCGCATACTGATACGGTTTTAGAATCCTTTGGCCCGTTCGATTGTAAGCAGGCTCCTTTTTTTGTCGATACCTCCTGCGTATCCGGTTAAGCTGCCATCGCTGCCTACGACACGGTGGCAGGGGATGATGATACTGATCGGGTTATGGCCTACCGCTCCTCCGATCGCTTGCGTAGACATGCTCGGGATACCTTTTTGCCGGGCGATTTCCCCGGCGAGCTCCTTGTAGGTTACGACTTCGCCATAAGGTATTTTGCTCAATAAGTCCCATACCGCAAGTCGGAAAGGCGTATCCTCCAGATGGATAGGAGGGGTGAGGCTGGGAATCTTACCCATGAAATAGCTATCCAGCCACTCTTTGGCTTGCTCGAATATCGGCAGTTCTCTTTCTTGATGTTCCGCCGATAAAGTGGTGGCAAAATATTTTTGCCCGTCGAACCATAATCCTGTCAGGTGGTCACCATCGCTAGCTAGGGTTATTTCTCCTAAGGGAGATCGATATTTGTCGGTGTATTGCATGATGTTTATCAAATAAGGGCGTAAGTTAGAAAAATTTTCGAAAGTAGCCAATATCTAAGGGCGGAAATGAGATAAGGAATCCTACTTTTATTTATATTTGCATAGTGAAATTTCGTGAACGGATAATACTTCAACATTTTTAAACAATGATAAAATTATGATCTTAAGTAGAAATTTATCAGA
>CEAG01026777.1_pt1 | contig 11618 bp, 18 predicted proteins | sample 554891 | NCBI WGS metagenome assembly CEAG01 (sample SAMEA3182116, study PRJEB8094) | gut metagenome | biome: human; feature: gut; material: Stool; isolation source: human stools | place: Canada | collected 2014-02-25
GCTTCTGACCGAGCAGGAAATGCGGGAGATCAGCTCTCGCAGTGTTTTGCTGCAAAAATTCATTTCCCGCGAGGGAAACCTCGGTTTCACAAGCGAGAAACCCCAGTTTCCCTCTGACGAAAGTACACATAGTAAAGTAAAAGAAAAAGATAGGAATATAGATAGTAATTCTACTCTACTACACAGTGACGTGGAGGGAATTTTAGGTGAACGGCTGAACAAGGCCAACCGCTCTGCTATCGCCAAGATGAGGTCATTAGGAATGACCGATGAGGTGATAACCGCCACTGCGCATTATGCAGTCGGCCACGCCAAGAACGACAGCCGTGGTTATGTGCCGTACTTTATGACGGTCCTGCGGGAGCGCCTGAAAAACGGTGTACTGACGGCAGCGGACCTGTCCAGGCCGAAGGAGCAGAGCAGACCAAAGCAGGAGGACCCGAGCGGCTATCTCAGCCCGACGAACATCGGCGGTACTGAACGGCAGCAGGATGATTCGCAGCTTTCGGACTGGGAGCGGGAATGGAAAAATCGGGTTATGAACCGCAGTAAGGAGAACAGCAATGATTGAGTGCAAACTGTCTACGTTGATGGGTGCTCAACGAAAGAAAATCAGCGACGTATCTCGTGCGACCGGTATTTCTCGCACAACGCTGATTGAACTGTATTATGACCGCAGTAAGGCAGTGTCGTTTCGGGTGGTTGAGCTGCTGTGCAGGTACCTGAATTGCACGGTTGGCGATTTGTTTGTAATCGAGGAGGACTAACCATGGCAAAATGTAAATTCTGCGGACAGGGCGTGCGCTCTGGTCCGGTATTCCATACAGGCTGCTGGGAGCAGCGGGCAAACAAGGTGATGGAGGCGTGCTGTGACGAGTATTGCCGTTGGCCGCGCGAGGTAAAGGACCGGCGTGACCTCATCGAGTTGCACTGCTCGGAGTGCGTAGTCGCAGAGCTGCTGCGAATGGGAGGCAACGAGGTATGATTTTAGAGTTGACCAAACAGGACATCTTGAACCTGACGAACGAGAGCAAGCGCAAGAATAACCAGCCGTCCCGCGAAGATGACGGCCACTGCACCGCCTGCATGACCGGGCAGAGATGGAAGCGGAATGGAGGCTGCCGTGGATAAGGAACACAAGGCCGTCGAGCGGCTGCGCCTCGCCGCGGAGATGAGCGAAACCTACTACGCCAAGCCGCTCATCATCACCACCTCGGGCGGTAAAGATAGCGATGCGTGCCTTGCGCTGGCGCGTGCGGCGGGCATCCGCTACGAGGTACAGCACAATCATACCACGGCCGACGCGCCGGAGACCGTCTACCATGTGCGCGAAACTTTCCGCCGGCTGGAAAACGAGGGCATCAAGTGTACCGTCAACCTGCCGACCTACAAAGGTCAGCGCGTGACGATGTGGAGCCTGATACCGCAAAAACTCATGCCGCCAACGCGCGTTGTGCGATACTGCTGTTCCGTGCTCAAAGAGCAGGGCGGCAAGGGCCGCATGATAACAACAGGCGTTCGCTGGGCCGAAAGTGCCAAGCGCCGCAAGAACCGCGGCATTTACGAAAAACAATCCGCAGACATAAGCCGCAGAATCACGATCAACAATGATAATGACGATGCCCGGCGGTTGTTCGAGAACTGCCGATTGCAGGCAAAGCGCATTTGCAATCCAATCGTGGACTGGACGGACAGCGATGTGTGGGATTACATTCGTTCCGAGCATATCCCGGTCAATCCGCTGTATGAGTGCGGCTTCCGCCGGGTCGGTTGCATCGGCTGCCCGATGGCAGGACGCGCCACAAGGCAGATGGAGTTTGCCCGGTATCCGACTTACGAGCGGATGTATATCCGGGCGTTTGAGCGGATGCTGAAGGCACGGCGAGCGCGGAATTTGCCAACTAAGTGGGAGACCGGTATGGACTGCTTTCACTGGTGGATGGAGGATGGCGTGCTACCGGGACAGATGGAATTTGAGGTGGAGGGAGACAGATATGACGATTAACCAGGCAATCCGCATCCTCGACCCGGAAACGACAGCCGAGGAGCTGGCAACGATCGAATACTATGGCGGTCTGCACGGCCACGAGAAGATGATGGCTGCGTGCGAGGAAGCCTGCCGCATAGCGGTTCAAATTATGAGAAAATATCTGGAGGAACAGAAATGAAAAAGAAAATCATGGCGGCACTGCTCTGCGGTGCTATGATGTGCAGTCTGTCGGCCTGCAGGGAGAGCGAGCGCGTTGCGTACAACATCTCGAAGGAGGCGGACAATTTCAACGTCACGCGCCGTCTGGAAGTCATCAACGCGCGTACGGACAAGCCGGTGTTTGAGCTGATCGGCAACTTCGCCATCTCGAACAACAGCGAGAACGAGCTGGAGGTGACTGTCGAGACCGGGCAGGGCGTTTACAAGAAACACCTTGTGTACCTCAACGACTGGACGATCTACGTTGTGGAGGACGTCAGTGGCGCTTACGTGGACAAGTTCCACTACGAGGTGAATTTCCTGCCGGAGATGATCATTCCGGTTACGGTGACGTCGCATGACTAAATACAGCGACAAGGTTCGGCGCTACCTTGCGTGGCGCTACGGTATTACGGATGGGGAGGGGACTACATGACAACAAAAGAATGGCTGAACCGCGGGTGGGCACTCGACCGCGAGATTACGGCTTTGGAGAGTGCCAAGCGCCGGGCATATGACCGCTGCGTGTCCGGCGTGGCATCGGTTTCCGGTGCACCGGGAGGCGGCGGTGCCTCAGACGGCGGCATGAGCCGCTACGCCGACTTTGCCGCGCAGGTGGATGCCCAGATCGACAAGCTGATCGACATCAAGCAGGAGATTGCGGCGGTGATTACCGAGGTGCCGGATACGACCCTGCGGACACTTCTCACAAAGCGGTACTTAAACTTTGAGAAGTGGGAGAAAATCGCGGTTGACTTAGACCGCACTCTGCGCTGGGTCATGCGGCTGCATGGCAGGGCATTGCAGGCAGCAGAAAAAATTCTGAAAGAAAATGCGAACAGGCCATGTTAGTTCACATAGTTTCCTGCTATACTGGTATCATGAAGTTCAGCGGGAATGAAACTTAGGTCCCGCATTTCTCCTGCTTCATAGCATTGGAAACACCTCCGGAAAGGCACTCTTGGAAACAAGGGTGCTTTTTCGTGCCCAGAATTCAGAAAGGACGGTGCAGAATGGCAAAAGGCAAATATCAGGAATGGCTTACGCCGGACGGCATCACCCGTCTGGAAGCGTGGGCGAGGGATGGTCTGACAGATGAGCAGATCGCAGCCAGGATCGGCATTACGACCAGCACGCTGTACGACTGGAAAAACAAATACTCGGAGTTTTCGGAGGCCCTAAAAAGGGGAAAAGAGGTCGTAGACATCGAAGTTGAGAACGCTTTACTCAAGCGTGCGCTCGGCTACGACTACACCGAGGAGCGCGTAGAGCGCAGCCACGAGGGCGGAAAGAAGAGCATCAAGACCGTGCAGACGGTCAAGCACATTCCGCCGGACACGACCGCGCAGATCTTCTGGCTGAAGAACCGCAGACCGGACAGGTGGCGCGACAAGCAGCAGATCGAGCACTCCGGCACTCTCGAGGTGGAAAACCCACTTGCCGGTCTGACCACCGAGGAGCTGCGGAAGCTGGCGGACGATGGTTGACGAGCGCATTCGCAGGGCGGCTCGCATAGAGCTTGCCCGGCGTGATTTCTGGGCGTTCTGCAAGCTGATGGCGCCGGACTTCTACCGCGAGGACCGGCCGTACCTAAAGACGCTGTGCAGGCGCTTACAGGCGTTCTGTGAGAGCGACCGCAAGGTGCTGGTGGTCAATATGCCGCCGCGCCACGGCAAGAGCCGCACAGCGGTGCTGCTGAGCCAGTGGTTGTTTGGGCGCGATCCGTCCGAGCAGATCATGACCGGCAGCTACAACGAAACGCTGTCCACGACGTTCGCACGGGCGGTCCGCGACGGCATTGCGGAGGAACGGTTTGACCCGAGCCGCATCGTGTTTTCGGACATTTTCCCGCAGACACGCATCAAGTACGGCGAGGCCGCCGCAGGCAAGTGGGCGCTTGAGGGGCAGTACGCGAGTTACCTTGCGACCTCTCCGGGCGGCACGGCGACCGGCTTCGGCGCACGCAAGCTGATTCTCGATGACCTGATCAAAAAGGCCGAGGAGGCTTTTAACGAGGGCGCACTCGACAAGCAGTGGCAGTGGTTCACGGACACGATGCTGTCCCGAACCGAAACCGGCTACAAGATCGTTATCATCATGACGCGCTGGGCGACCGGCGACCTCGCAGGCCGTGCACTGGAGCACTGGCCGGATGCGGAACTCATTACGATGAAAGCCTTGCAGGACGACGGCACGATGCTGTGCGACGCGGTTCTCACCCGTGAGGACTACGAGGACAAGGTTCGCACGATGAGCGAGGAGATCGCGTCAGCGAACTACCAGCAGCAGCCGATCGACCTGAAAGGCCGTCTGTACAGCAGCTTCAAGACATACACAGACATTCCGCGCGATGCAAACGGCAGTCCGCTGTTCACGCATATCCGCAGCTATACCGACACGGCGGACACCGGCGCGGACTATCTGTGCAGCATCATCTACGGCGAGTATAACCACGAGGCCTATGTGTTCGACATCTACTACACCAAGGACCCGATGGAGATCACCGAGCCGGAAACCGCACGGCGGCTGCTGGCGCACAGCGTAAACCTTGCGAAAATCGAGAGCAACAACGGCGGCCGCGGCTTTGCCCGCAACGTGCAGGAGCAGCTAAAGCGGCTCGGTTCAAACCGCTGCCGTGTGGAGTGGTTCCACCAGAGCGAGAACAAGGTCGCGCGTATCCTCACCAATTCAACGTGGGTGCAGGATCACATTTACTACCCGGTGAACTGGCGCGACCGCTGGCCGGAGTACGCAAAAGCAATGTTACATTACCAGAAAGAGGGCAAGAACGCCCACGATGACGCTCCCGACGCCACGACCGGTGTTGCGGAGCAGTTTACCAGGAAAGGAGGGGTCAGCGTATGGTGAAAGTGAACAGCCGCACGATTCAGCGGCTTTTACAGGGGCACGGGCAGTTCATCCGCGAGGCGAACGAGGCTCGGCGCTATTACAGCAACGTCAACCGCATCAAGCTGGACAACAGCGTTTTGCAGCGGCAGGCAGAGACCGAGCAGGCGCTCGGCAATCCGCTGCACCTCGCGGACAACCGCATTTCGCACTCGTGGCATAATCTGCTCGTGACGCAGAAGGTTTCCTACGCGCTGAGCTACCCGCCGGTGTTCGATGTGGGGAACAAGACTGCCAACGAGCGGATTGCAGAGATTCTCGGAGATCAGTACACTGCAACGGCCATGCAGCTCGGCATTGACGCGAGCAACACCTCGGTCGGCTGGCTGCATTACTGGCGCGGCACAGACGGCAGGTTCCGCTACCACACCGTAGACCCGGAACAGATCGTGCCGGTGTTCTCCGGTACGCTGGAGAGCGATCTCGTCGGCGTGCTGCGCTGCTACACCATGCTCGACCCGCAGAGCGGCCAGACCGTGCAGGTGTGCGAATACTGGGACGACACGACCTGCCGGTTCTACCGTCAGAACGGCGTGTCCGGCAACTACACCTACTTCGAGTATCCGGAAGTCGGGCAGGAGCTGCGGCATGGCCTCGGCGCGGTGCCGTTCATCCCGTTCTACAACAACGCCGACCGGCGGGGTGACCTGCCGCTGTACCGCGACCTGATCGACGCCTACGACAAGGTGGTTTCCGGCTTCGCCAACGATATGGAGGACGTACAGGAGGTCATCTTCGTCATCAAGAACTACGGCGGCACGGACAAGACCGAGTTCATGAGCGACCTCAAAAAGAGCAAGCTCATCAAGGTCGAGGGGGACGGCGGCGTGGACACCATCCGCGCGGAAATTCCGTTTGAGGCGCGGAACGCTTTTCTCGAAAGAACCCGCCGTCAGATCTTCGTTTCCGGCATGGGCGTTGACCCGAACCCTGAGAATTTCGGCAACTCGTCCGGCGTGGCGCTCAAGTACCTGTACAGTCTGCTGGAGCTCAAGGCCGTGATGCTGGAAACGCAGTTCCGCAGCGGCTTTGCCGAGCTGGTACGCGCTATCTGCCGTCTGGAGGGTATCGCACAGCCGAAACGCATTCTCCAGACATGGACACGCAACATGGTTCAGAACGACCTCGAAACTGCACAGATCGCGCAGCAGTCGGTCGGCATTATCTCGGACAGAACCATCCTCGCAAACCATCCGTGGGTAGACGATGCCGAGAGCGAGCAAAAGCAGATGGAAAAGGAACAGCAGGCGGCAGCCGAGAAGCAGCCGCAGTTCCAGTTCCCGCCAAAGGACGGTGCAGGCGATGGCAGCAGCGGATAAGCTGAACGGCGCCTACTGGCGCAAACGTGCCATCGAGCTGGCCGAAAAGCAGAAACGGGAAGACGACGACCTGTGTCTGCGGTTCCACCGGGAGTACGAGCGCATTCTGCACGAGCTGGACAAGGAAATCTCGATTTTCTATGCCCGATATGCCGCAAACGAGAGTGTCAGCATGGCCGACGCACGCAAGCTGCTGCGCGATGCCGAGCTGGAAGACTTCCGGATGTCGCTGGACGAGTTCCGCAATAAGGCGCTTGCAGGCGGCTTTGACAAGGAGCTGGAGGAGGTTTATCTCCGGTCGCGTATTTCGCGTTTACAGGCGTTGCAGACGCAGGTTGAGCTGCGTATGATGGAGCTGTTCAGCTCCCAGCGCGATGTTCTGCGCGACCATTTGCAGGAGCGCTACACCGACACCTACTATCGCACGGTGTACGCCGTCAGCCAGCAGGCCGATGTGGCAAGCACGTTCGCGAGGATTGACCCGCAGACCATTGAACGCATTCTTGCGGTGCCGTGGGCCGGCAGTGACTTTTCGTCCCGCATCTGGGCGGACAAGGACAAGCTGACCCGTGAGCTGATGCAGACGCTCTCGCGCGGCTTTGTCCGCGGCGACTCGCTCGACCGCATGACCAGGGAGTTCGCCCAGCGCATGTGCGTGTCCGAGAGCCGGGCTGCAACGCTCATCCACACTGAGAGCGCCCATACGGCGGCTGAAGCTGCCGAACAGGGATACCGGGAAACCAGTGTCAAGTCCTATCGGTTCGAGGCGGCACTCGACCTCAAGACCTGCTCGGTGTGCGGCGCTCTGGATCAGCGCGAGTTTCCGCTCGCAGAGCACGAAACCGGCATCAACTATCCGCCGCTGCACCCGCGCTGCCGGTGTACCACCGTCCCGGTGACGGAGTTCCGGCTCGGCAGTAAGCGTGCCGCCAGAAATCCCGCGACCGGCAAGACCGAGTATGTCGAGAAAAAGCTGACGTATGAGGAATGGCATAAGAAATATGTTGAAAACGACCCGGAAAATGCTATACTGGAATTGAGCAAGCGCGAAACAAGCGCACTGCAAAAGTATATCAGCGCAGAAAGCTACCCGCTGAACGACAAGCTACGCCGCGGCGAACCGCTCAGCGAAGCAGAGCAGCACTGGACGGAACGACTTGACAAGGCGCTGGATAAACTTCCGGTGTATGAGGGAACGGTATATCGTTCTCTGTCAAGCGACATGATACCGGATAAAGCTGCCTTTCTGGCAGCGCATGAGGTTGACGCGATCGTTACATATGACGCATACACGTCTACTTCTACGGAGGTATATGACCCGGATATGGATATTCAGCTGGTTATTCAGAGCAAATCCGGCCGAGATATGCGCGGTATCAACACAATCGAAAAGGAAATCCTTTTCAAAAGGAAGTCGCGTTTCATTGTTGACAGAAAGGAGGGCGACACCATATGGCTGACAGAAATTTAACCTTTGAGGACTTCAAGAGGCTGCCACCCGAGGAACGCAGCAGGCGATACGAAGAACTGTCCGACCATGACAAGTTTCTGGCACGCTGTTCGCAGCCGTCGGGCGTCCATGGTGTGCTGTGCAATACCTGTATCCATCGAAAGCGGATATGCTGCAAGGCGTTTCCGGACGGTATCCCGGGAGAGCACATGAATAAGCTGGACGCGGATCCAACAATCGAATGCGCACCGGGCATTCACTATCAACCGAAGAATTAACCACCAAGACAACCGTCAAGGTGGTTTTTTCATACCCATTTTTCGATGAAAGGAGCAAAAAACAATGGAATTTCTCAAAAGCCTTTTTGAAAAGGGCGCACTGACCTGGGAGCAGTTCCAGCAGGCGGCAAAGGACGCAAAGTTTGAGGTCGTCAACGCCGCCGGCGGCGCTTACGTTCCCAAGGCCGACCTGGACACCAAGGCGCAGGAGCTGACCACGGCGAATAACACCATCAAGGACCTGCGTGCCGCCGCCAAGGCGTGGGACGGCAAGGACCCGAAGAAGCTGGAGGACGACCTCAAGACCCTCCAGACCAAGTACGACACCGACACCGCAAATATTCGTCGTGATGCGGCGATCGACCTGGCGCTGACCCGTGCCCACGCACGCGATCCGCAGCTGACCCGCGCGGCGCTCTCGATGGACGACATCAAGATCGGCACGGACGGCAAGATCACCGGCCTTGACGCGCAGGTCGAAAGTCTGAAAAAAGACAAGGCATGGCTGTTCGAGGAGGACGGCGCAGGTCAGTCCGGCAAGCAGGGCGACAAGGGCGGAAACCCGAACGGCGGTCAGGGCGGCGGCTACAATCCGCAGTCCGGCGGCAACCCAAACACGGTAAACGATCTCGGTTCCGCTCTCGCAGAAGTATACAACACCAACGGCTAACAGAAAGAAGGAATGAAAAATGCCTATCACTCTCGCACAGGCAAAGGTCGGCATGGCAAACCATGTGGACCAGCAGGTTATTGATCAGTTCCGCCGCGGCTCCATGCTGCTGGAGGCACTGACCTTTGACAACTCGGTATCGCCCGGTACCGGCGGCTCTACGCTGACCTATGGCTACACCCAGCTCAAGACCCCGGCAGGCGCGGATTTCCGTGACATCAACACCGACTACACCGACACCGTAGCCGACCGCGAAACCAAGTCGGTTGACCTCAAGATCTTCGGCGGTACGTTCAAGATCGACCGTGTTCTCGCTAACACCGCGAACGGCCAGATCAACGAGGTGCAGTTCCAGCTCGAGGAGCACATCAAGGCGACCACCAACCTGTTCCACTACACCGCCATCAACGGCGACAAGGGCACCAAGGGCTTTGACGGTCTGGACACGCTGCTTGTCGGCACTTCCACCGAGATCAACGCGGATGCATCCAAGGCGATCGACCTGTCCACCTCGGCGGCGATCGACACCAACTACAAGACCGTGCTCGATATGCTCGACGAGTTCCTCTCCGAGCTGGACGGCGTGCCGACCATGCTCATCGGCAATGCGGCGCTGCTGACCAAGATCCGCTCCTGCGCCCGCCGTGCAGGTTATCTGACCCACTCCGAGGACGCTTTTGGCCGTCAGATGAGCGGTTACAACGGCATTCCGTTCATGGATATGCAGTATTACTACGACACCGCCGAGAAGAAGGAAAAGCTGGTCGTGCCGATCACGTCGCGTGAATACGGCGCGTCCTCGTCCAAGACCACCGTTACCGGTCTGACCGACCTGTACGCTGTCCGTCTGGGTCTGGACGGTTTCCACGCCGTATCTCCGATGGGCGGCAAGGTGATCTCGACCACGCTGCCGGATTTCTCTACCGCAGGCCCGGTCAAGGCCGGTGATGTCGAGATGGTAGCGGCAACCGTGCTCAAGAAGTCCCGCGCTGCCGGCGTGCTGCGTAACTTCAAGGTAAAGTGAGGGAACTGTCATGTACAAGATCAAGGCACCGAACGAGGAGTACGACCGCAAGATCGGCGGCGTGCAGTTCGTCAGTGGTGAGGCGCAGACGGATAACGAGTGGCTTGCAAGCTGGTTCTCCGGCCGTACGGGCTTTACCGTAGAAACCGTGACCGCCGAGGAGGAAACCGAGCCGACCGAGGACAAACCGAGGGGGAAGCGCAGGAATGACAAGGGAAACGCTGATGCTGCGGGCGCAAAGCCTGCTGCCGAACCTGCCGCAGGAAACGCTTGAGTTCGCCTGCGATCTGGTGCTCGAGCAGATCTGCAACTACTGCAATCTGACCGAGGCGCCGGACGGCCTGACGAACACCGCAGCGCTGATGGTGCGCGGTCTGGTAAACAGCGTTCAGCTCCAGAACGAGAATATGCAGCCTGCCGCAAAGGGCGTGTCCAGAGGGGATACGTCCTTTTCCTTTGCAACGGCGGCGGAGCAGCTGGCGGCACTGGCAGGCTCGGGCGACTTCCTCACCGACTACAAGGCGCAGCTGAACGCCTATCGAAAGATGAGGTGGTAGTATGCTCGGCAATCCGGAGCTGGAGCGTGCGCTGCTCGAGCAGACCTATGACGGCGTGATGACCGTCACCGGCACAAGCAAACAGGAAGTGGGCGGCGAAACCGTTGTTACACCAGACGCGGTGCTGCACGAGAATATCCCGTGTGCGCTGTCGTTTTCGGGCACACCTGACAGCAAGACCGACGCGAACAGCGGTCAGATCAGCTATCAGGCCACGATCTACTGTGCGCCGGAGCTGACGATTCCGGCAGGCTGCCGCATTGCGGTTCAGCAGTACGGCGCGACCTATCGGCTGAAATACAGCGGCGAAAGCGCGGTCTATCCGACCCATCAGCAGCTTTCTGCCGTCCGAGAGGAGCGAGCGTAATGGCTGCTTGGGGAAGCTGTGATTTTCACGAGCTGCGCGACTTAAACGAGCGCATTAAGGCTGCTGCCAGTGAACCGGAGATGGACGCTTTCTACACCGGCCTGCTCGATGAGATGATGAACGGCCTGCAGACCGACGTCAAGGAGCTGACACCGGTTGACCGCGGTCATCTGCGGCGCAACTGGTTCATCACCAAGGCGAAGCGCAGCGGCAAGGTGTACCACGCGGATATTTATAACAATATCGAGTACGCGCCGTTCGTCGAGAACGGCCACCGGCAGGAGGTCGGACGGTACGTTCCGGCCATCGGCAAGCGGCTGGTGAACGGCTTTGTCGAGGGCAAACATATGCTGCGCGACAGCCTGTTCGACCTCCAGAAAGCTGCGCCGGACTTTATCAAGACCAAAAGCGAGGAATTTCTCAGCCGCATGATGGAGGGAAAATGATTAACGTAGTACAGGAAATCGTCGATAAGCTGCGTACGGTCTATCCATCGGCGCAGTACGACATCTACACCGAACGTATCGAGCAGGGCTTCTCTGCGCCGTGCTTCTCCGTTCGGCAGCTTCGTGCGGACGTCACGCCGTACCCGTCCGGTCTGCATGAGATCGTGCAGCACATGGACGTGCGGTTCTTCCCGTCGGACGGCCGTCCGCAGGAGCAGTGCCGAGAGACCGCACAGATGCTCACGCTGCTGCTGCGGCGCACGGAAAGCCTGCGCGGGAGCAATCTCGCGTGGGAAATTACAGACGAGGTGCTGCATTTCTTCGCGGACTACCGGCAGTTTGTCCGGGAAATCCCGGAAGACATTCCGATGGAGAATTTGCAGACCACCGTAGGAACGGAGAACGAAAATGG
>CEAG01035939.1_pt1 | contig 11593 bp, 10 predicted proteins | sample 554891 | NCBI WGS metagenome assembly CEAG01 (sample SAMEA3182116, study PRJEB8094) | gut metagenome | biome: human; feature: gut; material: Stool; isolation source: human stools | place: Canada | collected 2014-02-25
GGGTTTCAGGAAAGTCCGCAGACTTTCCTGAAACCCGAAATAAAAAATAATTTTCCGCTGAATATGGCTAGAGCGCAGCGGAAGCCATTCTAAATCGTCTCACCCGCAGACAACAGCGGCGGCGCGGCGCTGCCGTGCAGCTTGCGGGCGAGGTAGTTCTGTGTGATCTTCACCACCGTACCGGACAGCGCTATTACGCCGATGAGGTTCGGCAGCATCATCAGGCCGTTGAAGGTGTCGGAAAGCGTCCATGCAAGGTCCAGCCGTATCACCGCGCCCAGCGGCATCAGCGCCACGAACAGCATCCGGTAAAATGCCCCTGCCCCCGCGCCGAAGAGATACTCCACAGCCTTGCAGCCGTAGCAGCTCCAGCCCAGCGCGGTGGAATAGGCGAACAGCAGGATGCACACTGCGATGAGCTTGGACCCCAGTGCACCGAACACGGCGTCAAAGGCCTGCCCCACCAGCGCACTGCCCGCCGCCCCGGCGGCGATGCGCCCGGTGTCCAGATCCACAAAGCCGGAGGTCAGCACCACCAGCGCCGTCAGGGTGCACACCACCATGGTGTCCGCAAACACCTCAAAAATGCCCCACATGCCCTGCTGCACCGGCTCCTTTACGTTGGAAGCCGCGTGCACCATCACCGAGGAACCAAGCCCGGCCTCGTTGGAAAAAGCACCCCGCTTGAAGCCCCAAGTGACCGCCCGGGACAGCCCATAGCCTACGATGCCCCCGCCGGCGGCTTGCAGCCCGAACGCACCTTTTACGATGGCGGCAAGCGCCGCCGGGACGGCAGTGATGTGCACCCCCACCACGGTGAGCGCACCCACGATGTACAGCAGCGCCATGGCTGGGACAAGCCTTTCTGCCACAGCGGCCACCCGCTTGAGCCCGCCCAGCAAAATCACCGCCGATACTGCCGCCAGCACTGCGCCGGTGACGGCCTCCGGCACGCCAAAAGCCGCCTGCAGATTGCCTGCGATGGAATTGAGCTGGCTCAGGTTGCCGATGCCAAAGCTTGCCAGCGCGCAGAACGCAGCAAACAGCACCGCCAGCACCCGCCCCGGCTTGCCGCCAAGGCCGTCCCGCAGGTAGTACATCGGCCCGCCGCGCCAGCCGCCCGCCGGGTCTTTGCGGCGGTAGTAGATGCCCAGCACGTTCTCGGCGTAGCTGGTCATCATGCCCAGCAGCGCCATGACCCACATCCAGAACACCGCCCCCGCCCCGCCGGAAAGGATGGCGGTAGCCACCCCCACAAGGTTGCCGGTGCCGATGGTGGACGCCAGCGCGGTGCACAGGCTTTGGAACTGGCTGATGGCCTGCTCCTCGCGGGCGGTATGGGCGGTGACGCTCTGGTCGGTCAGGATGGCACCGAGGGTGTGCCGCATCCAGTAGCCCCACCGCCGCAGCTGGAAGCCCCCGGTGCGCACCGTCAGCAGCAGCCCGGTGCCGAAGAGCAGCCCCAGCCCCATCGGCCCCCACACGATGCCGTTCACGGCCTCGACTCCCCGCATGAACCGCTCTGGCATCCCATCCCCCCTTTTTTACTGCATCCTATGCAGCGTCATTACTCCTCATGCGGTGCGGGAGGCTTTTCGGGGTCGGGTGCGGGAAGGGGTTCCAGCGTCAGCCAGAAGTCCTCCTGTTCCTCGCGGTTTTTTTCGTTGGGGTTTTCTGTTTGATCCATACAGCATCCCTGCCTTTCTGCATAAAGGGTCGCCCGGTGGGTCATGCTTTATGCACAAAAAGGAGGCAGAGCCATGAAACACGCAAAACGCAGCGGCTGGCGTCCCTTCTGGGCGGCGCTGTGCGCCGCCCTGCTGGTGCTGCTGCCGCTGGTGGGCGGCACGGTGCTGCTCAGCCGCGCCCAGCTGCGCAGCAGTCTGCGGCAGGCCGCAAAAAGCCAGAGCGGGGTGCCCATCCGTCTGCCCAAAGCTACTGACCGGTGCACCGTGCTGCTGTGCGTGGCAGACGAGACCCCGGGCTTTGTGCTGGCCTACCTGAACGCCGGGCAGAACTGTATCCATCTGCTGGCGGTGCCCGCCGCGCTGGAAGTGCCCTTTGGGGGCAAGAACGTCCCCCTCGCGGACTGTTACGCCGCCGCAGGACCCGCCCGCTGCCGGGAGGCGCTGGGCGAGGTGTTCGCCCTGCCGGAGGATACCGATTATCTTGCCATCGCCCCGGCGGTGCTGACAAAGCTTGCGGCGCGGTACGGCGCAGTGCGGGTGGGTTTTACCGGGGCGCTCACCCCGGAGCAGCTGGCGCGGTACGGCAAGGGCACCGGGGTGCAGGGCATCTCCGCCGCCGATGCTCACAGCTTTTTAGCGGCGCTGGATGCCGACACTTCTCTTTCGCCCCGGCGCAGCGCCGCCGCCCGGGCGGCGGTGTGGGATGCGTTTTTCCGGCAGGCGCTGGAGCTGCTGCCCACCACCCTGCCGCAGGGTCTGCGGGGGGTGAGCAGCAGCCTGCTGACCAGCCTGACCGCCGTAGACCTTGCTACACTGGAACGCACGCTGGAATTTTTAGCCACCAGCGCCGAGCCGGTGGATATCACCGCCGACGCCCTGCCCGGGGACTGGGCAGGCGGACACTATACGGTGTCCGATGCCTCCCGGGCGGCGGTGCAGAGCTTTTTCAACCTCTCCCCGGCGGCGGCGCAGTCCGCGTCCGGCAGTGAGCCGTAACCCAGCACCAGCGTCCCGGCGGCAGAGTGCGCCGTACCGGTCAAATCGTAGTCGCTCAGCAGGGAACAGCGCACCCCATACTGCCGGGCAGCAGCCCGCAGGGCGGCGTCCGGCGGCGGGTCCTTCAGCTGTGCCAGCAGGTGCAGGCCGGTGTGCAGCCCCGCAAGGGTCAGCTCTTTCGGTGCAAAGGAGGTGCGCAGCGCCGCCACCAGCGCATCCCGGCGGGCTTTGTAGGCGGTGCGCTCCCGCGCTAAGTGCCGGGTGAAATACCCCCCGGTGATAAAGCGCGCCAGCGTCTGCTGCTCAAACCGTCCCACCGTGCCGGAGTACAGTCGGTACTTGGCCTGCCATGCGCCCAGCAGCTGCCGGGGCAGCACCATGTAGGCGATACGGATGCCCGGGGCAAGGCTGCGGGAGCAGGTGGACAGGTACACCACCGGGCCGTCTGCGCCCGCCATGCCCTGCAAGCTGGGCAGCGGGCGGGTATCAAAGCGGAACTCGGAGTCGTAGTCGTCCTCTATGATGTACCGCCGTCCCGGGGCGCGGGCTGCCCAGTGCAGCAGCTCGGCCCGGCGTCCGGCGGGCATGGTGACCCCGGTGGGGAACTGGTGGCTGGGGGTAACGTAGCACACCGCCGCATCGCTGGCGGAAAGAGCCGTCAGCGACAGGCCGTCCGCGTCCACCGGCAGGCAGCGGCAGGGCACGCCGTTGTTTTCCAGCACCTGCCGGGCGCGGGGGTAGCCGGGAGTCTCCACGGCGGCAGGGCCGGGCAGCAGCGGTGCCAGCAGCCCTAGAAGATATTCCAGCCCTGCACCCACCACCAGCTGCTCCGGGTCGCACTGCACGCCCCGGTACTCGGCCAGATACCCTGCCAGCGCCTGCCGCAGGGCGGCGTCGCCCCGGGCATCCCCGGGGGTGAGCAGTTCCGGCGCAGAGTAGAGCAGTTCCTTTTGCAGCCGTGCCCATGTGCGGAAGGGGAACAGCCCCGGGTCCACGCCCCGGGTGGATAAATCGAACTGCACCGGCGGGGCAGCATCGGCGGGGTGCACTGCCGCTGGCGCAGAGGGCGCCGCGGGCGGCTGCACCCCCTGCGGCAGGGCAAGATACTCCTGCACTGTGAAGCCGCTGCGCTCCCGGGCGGTCAGGTAGCCCTCGGCTGCCAGCATCTGGTAGGCGGTGTCTACTGTATTCACCGATACCGACAGCTCTGCCGCCAGCCGCCGCTTGCCGGGCATCCGGGTGCCCGCCGTCAGGGTGCCCGCCCGCATCTCGGCGGCAAGGCTGCGGTAAAGCTGCTCGTACAGCGGCACCGCCGAAGCCGGGTCCAGTGCCGTGGTCAGATGTACCATAGAATGTCCCTCCCATCTGGGCATTGCGTCAAACTGACCCCATAAAAAAACTTTATTCTGGGTATTTTCATGGGGTCAGTTCTGCGTATAATAGGAGCATACCCGCCGAACACCCAAATGTCAAGTGGTTTTGTGGGGTTATCGGCGCGATTGGAGGGAAAGTATCATGTCTACTACTGCAATGTGGCTGCTGCTGGCAGTCGTCGTTATCCTGATCCTGTTTTTCAGTGTGCTGTACAAGCGCCGCTTTACGGTACACGAGCTGGCGCTTACCGGCGTGATGGCTGCGCTGAGCCTTGTGGCCTACCTGTTCTTCCGCATCCCCTTCTACGGCGGCTCCTCGTTCCATCTGGGCAACACCTTTACCGCCCTGACGGCGCTGCTGCTGGACGGTGTATCCGGCGGCTTGGCGGGTGCCATCGGTCTGGCGCTGGCGGATATCCTTGCCGGTGACCCGGGCTACGCTATTACCACCTTCGTGCTCAAGTTCATCATCGGCATCACCTGCGGTGCCGTGGCACATAAGGTGTTCAAGCTGCGGGATCAGGATCGTCACAGCGCCGGGTATCTGGTCAAGGTGATCGTCTCTGCGGGTTCCGGTCTGCTGCTGAACGTGTTCACCGACCCCTTCCTTGGCTACTTCCGCAACGTGTACATCTTTGGGCAGGAGTACACCGTGGCACAGGCGCTGACCAAGATCGCCGGCGGCGTCACCTTTGTGAACAGTGTGGCTTCCACTGCCTGCGCCGTGGTGCTGTATCTGGCACTGCGCCCCGCGCTGGAGCGTGCAAAGCTGCTTTCCAAGGGCGAGTAAAAATAAAAAGGGCTCCTGAAGCGCCAGCTGGCGCTTCAGGAGCCCTTTTTTTATCGTTTTCGGCTGCAAAGGTGCTTTGCGGCGTCCCGCCCGGCGGCAAGGCCGCTGCCGAACGCCCAGTGCAGGTTGAAGCCGCCGCAGCTTCCGGCGCAGTCCAACGTTTCCCCCACGAAGTACAGCCCCGGACAGCCCTTGAACTGGAAGGTCGGTTCCACCTCGGTCAGGGCAAGCCCGCCGCCGGTGGTCTGCGCCTGCCGCCAGCCGCAGGGGGTAAGCCCCTCGAACCGCCAGTGCTTGGCGGTGTGGGCAAGGGGCTGCATCTGCTTGACCGAGCGGTTGTTGGGCATATTGGCAGCTTCCCAGAGGGCGTAGCCCAGTTTGACGTTCAACAGCCCTGTCCAGAACCCGGCAAGGGTGTCGGATGCGGTTTGGATAGCGTGCCGGGCAAGCAGACGGGTCAGGTCTATCTCGCTCAGCTCCGGGAACAGGTCAAGTTCCACGACAGGGTCTCTCAGCCTGCGCCCGGGGGCAAGCAGACCGGACAGCTGCATGATGCAGATGCCGGAAAGCCCGTAGTCGGTAAACTGCACTTCGCCCATTTCTTCAGCCAATACCCGGTCGCCGTCCAGCAGGCGGGCGGCGGCTTTGGCGCGGATGCCCGCAAGGCTCTTGTTCGGCTTTGCGCATTGCAGGGCGGTCAGGCAGGGGTAGAGCGGGCGCATCTGCCCGCCGCAGTCGGCGGCAAAGCGGGTGCCGAAGCCGTCCGTGCCGAACTGCGGCCCGGCGGCGCCGCCCATGGCGCAGATAACGGCATCTGCCCGCAGGCTTTCGGTGCCGCCCTCGGCGTTTGTAAACTGCACGGCGTAGCCGCCTTTGCTCTGGCGCAGGGTGCTTACCGTGCAGCCGGGGCGCAGCTGTACGGTGTGCCGCTGCAAATGCAGCTCCAGCAGCGCCAGCACGTCGGCGGCCTGATTGGAATAGGGGTACACCCGCCCGGCTTCATCGGTGCGGGTATACAGCCCCAGCTGCTCAAACCACGCCAGCGGCGCGGCGGCATCCACCGCTGCCAGCAAAGGCCGCAGCGCGGCGGGGTCGGCGGTGAAGTACTTTTCCGGCGCAATGGCGGTGTTGTCCAGATTGCAGCGGCCGTTGCCGGTAGCCAGCAGCTTTTTGCCCACCTTGGGGTTGCGCTCCAGCACCGTGACGCGGGCAGCGGGTGCGGCCTGTGCAGCCGCCAGCGCAGCGGCCAGTCCGGCGGCACCGCCGCCCAGAATAAGGATGTGTGCCATGCGGACACCTGCTTTCTTTGGGTTTATTCCTGTTTATTGTAGCAGAACCCCGCCCGGAACGCAATGCGGCGGGCAAAGCAAAAAATGCGCTGTCGGTATAATTTGCCGCCGCTGACAGATACTACATACAAAGGAAACCGCAAGGAGGGCAAAATAATGAAAGCAACCGGTATCGTGCGCCGCATCGACGAGCTTGGCAGGGTGGTGATCCCCAAGGAGATCCGCCGCACCCAGCGCATCCGGCGGGGCGACCCGCTGGAGATCTTTACCACCGGCGACGGGGAAGTGATCTTTAAAAAGTACTCGCCCATGGGCGAGGTGAACACCCTTGCCGCCCAGCTGGCAGAGGTGCTCAGCCGCCAGTTTGCACTGACCGCCTTTGTGTGCGACAGGGACCGCATTCTGGCGGTCAGCGGCAGCGGGCGGCGGGAGCTGACCGACCGCAGCATCAGCCAGCCGCTGGAAAAGCTGATGGATGCCCGCAAGCCCTACCAGAGCCCCGGCAGCCCGGAAAAGACCCTGCTGCCCTGCGAGGGCGCACCCCGGGTGCTGCTATGCGCCGCACCGGTACTGGCGGGCGGGGACGTGACCGGCGCGGTGGGTCTGTTGACCGAGGACCGCACTGCCTGCCCGGAGGACGCCCAGTGCAAGGCGGTGGCGGTGGCAGCGGCCTTTCTGGCAAAGCAGATGGAGGAGTGAAAACACCGCCGCCCGGCCTGTGGAAGCAAGCCGGGCGGCGGTGTACATGAAAGGATGAATGTGAGGATGATTAGTTCGTGATGGGCACAGGCACCTTTTTCAGGCTGTTCCATGCGCGGATAATGCGGGCATTGGTCACCTTGGTGTCCGGGCCGAAGGTTGCGCCGTAGTCGGAGAGCAGACCCTGCTCTGCGCACCAGCGGGCGGCCTTCTGCTGCTCGATAGCGTCAGCGGGGATATCGGTATACAGTGCGGTGCTTACAGGGTCGGGCTTGCCGGCAGTCGTCCACAGGACGTTTGCCAGCTCCTGACGGGTGGAGGGGATAAAGCCGCCCGGCAGGGTATAGTACAGGTACAGGGAAGAGATGTGAGCATAGGTGATATAACCCAGACCCGCAGTGCCCAGCACGATGCCAAGTGCGGCTGCACCGGAAGAGAACGCCGGGTCAAGCTCGCTGCCGGGGTCGCCCGTTGGGGGTGCCGAAGGCTCCTCGGTCACCAGAACGATCTTTTCATAGCCCCGCACAGGAATCTGGTAAATGTAGCTGTCACTGTCGCTGTCAAGGATGGGGAAGCGTTCACCATCTGCAAGGTAATAGAGTAGTTTGGTATTGGTCTTTACGGTAATGGTGTTGGGCTGCTCAGACGATCCGCGGGGAACATAAAGACTGCTGTAGCGCTTTTCAGACCAGTCTCCATTTACAGGCACATGGAAGGTTCTGCCACTCTGATCGCTCACAGAGGTAAAGGCAATGCCGCTGCCTTCCGGCAGAGTGGGCTCGTTTACAAAATAGCCGCCGGTGATGGAAAGCTTGGACGGGTCGGTGCTGCTTACATCCACGGCGTTGGTAAACAGGCCGCCGCTGATGGAAAGCGGGGCGTAACATTCTTCGGCTACAACCTCACCGTTAAACAGGCCGTTGCTGATGGTGATGGGAGTGTCAGAACGCTTGAGCGTCACACGCTTTTCAAAGGTCCCGCCCTCGATCGTGGCCTCAGTGCCGGAGGCGGCGTTTACCTCGACAGCTTCCTTAAAGGTGCCGCCGGAGATGGTGCCGCTGTCGTTGTGCAGAATCCCCTGGAAGGTACCGTTGGAGATGGTGCCGCGGAAGTTGTACGACTCCCCTTGGAAGGTGCCGCCGGAGATGGTGCCGTCGTTGTTGTACACCTCCCCTTGGAAGGTGCCGTCGGAGATGATGCCGTAGTTGAACACCTCCCTTTGGAAGATGCCGCCGGAGATGGTGCCATTATTGTAGGTATAATCGCCGACGGTGCCGCCGTTAAATTCGACACCTTCACGAATATCGAGATCTGCCTGCAATGCGCTTGCTGCCTCGGGATCCGAGGAGGGCTGCAGGGTGAAGGTGCCGTCGTACAAGAACAAGGTAGTGGAGTTTGCGGAGTAGAACCAATGGTCATAGTCACCTTCGCTTTCGGGCATGCCTCCGGCGTTCAGGTCGATGGTAAAGCTGTCGGAGGTGCTGTTCTCTGCGTCCAGATCACGGCTGCTGCGGGTGGCGGCTTCCTCCTCGGTGCTGCGGGAGGCGTCTGCCTCCTGTACAAGGGGTGCAGCCTTTTTGGCCGTGGTCTGGGCGGGTGCATCGAACACCGGGGCGGCTGCCAGTGCAGACACCGGCAGCAGGGACAGCAGCATACTGCCGGTCAGCAGGATGCTTACAATGCGTTTGGCTTTCATAAAGTTCCGCTCCTTTCGTGTGGGGTTTATACGGGGTGTCGTTACCATAAATATACCATAAACTAGGCAAAAACAAAAGAAATTCTGCGCGAATGGGGGTTAAAACTGCGCGAATGGCTGAAAAAGAGGGGAAACTAAAACACTGCCGCCCGGGGATGTTCTCTTTTGACACCAAAAGAGAACCAGAAAAGTGCCAGCGATTTCGACGCGCTGGAGCCACGAAAAAGGGGCTGCTCGCCCCTTTTAACCCCAAAGGGGTGGGCTGCACCGGAAAAAACTGAAGATTCACGCCTGTTCGGCGTGAAGATCTTTTAACCGTTTTTTCCGGCTCCGCCGTTTCAAAGCCCCTCAGTCGCTGCGCGACAGCTCCCCCAAGGGGGAGCGGGCACGCCCGCAAACTTTGCGCTTGAGCCGGAAACTGTGCCACCATGCCAAAGGCTCCCTCCCAGAGGGAGTTGGCAAAGCCGCAGGCTTTGACTGAGGGAGTTCACACCCCCTTTATGACAGAATTATGAATCTTTATAAACATTTTTGCAAAGGGCTTGACAGCAGGGCAAAAACGGTTATAATGGTCTTAGCACTCAGGAACAAGGAGTGCTAAACAAACAAAAGCGATACAAAAAGGAGGCAGGCGCTATGACGATGGATGCACGCAAGCAACGGGTCTTGCAGGCGATCGTGGCGCTGTATGGCCTTGAGGGCGAGCCGGTGGGCAGCAGCGTGCTGGCAAACTACTTTGATATGGCAGTGTCCAGCGCAACGCTGCGCAACGAGATGGCGGCGCTGACAAAGCTGGGTCTGCTGGAGCAGCCCCACACCAGCGCAGGGCGTGTGCCCAGCGCCAAGGGCTACCGGTATTATCTGGACAATCTGCTGACCGATGATCAGCCGCTGGACCGCGTTACCCGCGCCCGGGTGGATGCGGTGTTCGCCAGCCTTGACCACGAGCCGGAAAAGCTGGCACAGGGCGCTGCCAAGGCGCTGGCCGCCATCAGCGGCTGCACCGCCGCCGTCAGCACCCCCTGCGCCGAGGATCTGTGCATCGCCCATTACGAGGTGGTGCAGGTGGGCCGCAGCGCAGCCGCTGTGCTGGCTGTGACCACCGCCGGTTACGTCCGCACCCGGGTGGCGCGGGTACGCACCGGGCTTTCCCGGGAAAATGCAGCCGCCCTTGCGGCGCTGCTCAACCGCAACCTTACCTTTGTGGCACCGGTGGATCTTTCCACCCGGATGCTCAGCGAGCTGTGCAGCCAGATCGCACCGGAGCTTGTGCCGGTGGTCAGCGCCGCAGCCGCAATTTTGCAGGACAGCGTAAAGCCCCATGTATTTCTGGGCGGCGAGCAGTACCTGCTGGACTGGCCGCAGCTGGACGGCAGAGTGGGTGATATCCTTACCCTGCTGAACGACGAGGAACAGGCCGCAAGCCTGATCGCACCCCCGGAAAACCGCAGCGAAAGCGTGCTGCTGGGCGAGGATCTGGAACCACAGATCCCCGGGCTGTGCATCGTGAGCGACCGGTATCTGGTAGGCGGCGGGCTGTGGGGCTCCATTGCCCTGATCGGCCCCACCCGGATGCCCTTCCAGAAGCTGATGCCCCTGCTGCACGAGTTTGCAGACCAGCTGGGCGAGGGCATGAGCGGCAAACGAAAAGACACCCCGCAGGCTGCCGTACCACGGCGGACTGTGATCTATAAGGAGGATCTGGAATGAGCGAAGAAGCAAAGAACACGGTGCCCGAGACCGAGCAGCCGGAGACTGCCCCCGAGGAAAAGACCGCTGCCGCAGCGCCCGAACAGGCTGCTGCCGAAGCTGCCACTGCCGAAGAGGACAAGAAGAAGGACGGCGGCTGGTTCAACAAGAAGGCCCGGGAGATGGAAGCCGTTAAGGCAAAGCTGGATGCAGCGGAAAAGAACGCTGCACAGGCCAAGGATCAGCTGCTGCGCATGGCTGCCGAGTACGACAACTACCGCAAGCGCTCCACCCGCGAGGCCGACCAGAAGTTTGGCGACGGTGTTTCCCATGCAGTGGAAAAGATCATCCCCATTCTGGATACGCTGGATATGGCAGCCAACGCCCCCACCACCGATGAGAATTACAAAAAGGGCGTGGTCATGACGCTGGATAAGGCGGCAAAGGCACTGGAAGCCCTCCATGTGGAGGAGATCGAGGTGCTGGGCAAGCCCTTTGACCCCAACTTTATGAATGCTGTGCAGCAGATCCCCGCCCCGGACGGGCAGGAGAGCGGCACGGTGGTCACCGTTTTCCAGAAGGGTTACAAGCTGGGTGACAAGATCATCCGCCATGCAACCGTTGTGGTGGCCGAATAAACAAGCCGAACCTCCCGCAAGGGAGTTTGCAATAACATCCGCTTGACATCATCATAAGCATCATATAAACAAGATTTGTTCTTTCGAGAGGAGACATCATTATGAGTAAGATTATTGGTATCGACCTTGGTACTACCAACAGCTGCGTAGCTGTTATGGAGGGCGGCGAGCCCGTTGTCATCGCCAACTCTGAGGGTGCCCGCACCACCCCGTCCGTTGTCGGCTTCACCAAGACCGGCGACCGTCTGGTAGGTCAGGTTGCAAAGCGTCAGGCTATCACCAACCCCGACAACACCGTTTCTTCCATCAAGCGTCAGATGGGCACCGACCACAAGGTGACCCTGAACGGCAAGGAGTACACTCCCCAGCAGGTCAGCGCTATGATCCTGCAGAAGCTGAAGGCTGACGCCGAGGCTTATCTGGGCGAGACCGTCACCGAGGCTGTCATCACCGTGCCTGCCTACTTCAACGACAGCCAGCGTCAGGCAACCAAGGACGCAGGCACCATTGCAGGCCTGAACGTCCGCCGTATCATCAACGAGCCCACCGCAGCTGCTCTGGCTTACGGTGTGGATAAAGAGGACGACCAGAAGATCATGGTTTACGATCTGGGCGGCGGCACCTTCGATGTGTCCATCATCGAGATGGGCGACGGCGTTACCGAGGTTCTGGCCACCAACGGTGATACCCATCTGGGCGGCGATGACTTCGACCAGCGCATCATCGACTGGATGG
>CEAG01022152.1_pt1 | contig 11591 bp, 9 predicted proteins | sample 554891 | NCBI WGS metagenome assembly CEAG01 (sample SAMEA3182116, study PRJEB8094) | gut metagenome | biome: human; feature: gut; material: Stool; isolation source: human stools | place: Canada | collected 2014-02-25
TGCAAACTTTTTATGAACCCTATTGACAAAGTGGGTGAATAGGAGTATATTTTTAGCAGTCGAGCAGATAGAGTGCTAAAAACAAAACAAACTGCTCCGTAGGAGGTGTGCAAGACCATGAAGAAGAACATCTGTATAATCAACTCACGGCTCTGCCGCCGCCGGGCGCGGAGCTGTTAGCAAAGAACTTATCCGTCCGCTAAAATAAACCTTCCGGTATGAATGGAGGCTTGACTTTATGAATACCAATCAATATACCCAAAAGACCCTTGAGGCTTTGCAGGCAGCCCAGCAGCTGGCTGTGGAGTATCAGCACAATGCGCTGGAGCCCGCCCACCTGCTGCACGCACTGGCTGCGCAGGAAAACGGCCTGATCCCTCAGCTGCTGCAAAAGCTGAATGTTGACCCCGGCAGCTTTGCCGCCGCCGTGGCGGAAAAGCTGTCCGCGCTGCCCCGGGTGTCCGGTTCCGGCCGCGACCCCGATAAGGTCTATATCTCGCAGGCCACCGATAAGGTGCTCAGCGCCGCCGCCCGCGAAGCCAAGGCCATGAAGGACGACTTCATCAGCGTGGAGCACCTGTTCCTTGGCCTGCTGGACGAACAGGACCAGACCACCAGCGAGCTGTTCCGCGCCTTCAACCTGAAAAAGGATGCCTTTTTGCAGCAGCTTACCGCCGTGCGCGGCAACCAGCGGGTGACCACCGATAACCCGGAGGACACCTACAACGCACTGCAGAAGTACGGTCAGGATCTGGTGGAACTTGCCCGCAAGCAGAAGCTGGACCCCGTCATTGGTCGAGATCAGGAGATCCGCAATGTGATCCGTATCCTGTCCCGTAAGACCAAAAACAACCCCTGCCTCATCGGCGAGCCCGGCGTTGGTAAAACCGCCATCGCCGAGGGTCTGGCGCAGCGCATCGTGCGTGGCGATGTGCCCGAAAACCTGAAGAACCGCACCGTGTTCAGTCTGGACATGGGCGCTCTGGTAGCCGGTGCAAAGTACCGCGGCGAGTTCGAGGAGCGCTTGAAGAGCGTGCTGAACGAGGTGAAGAAGAGCGAGGGCAAGATCATCCTCTTCATCGATGAGCTGCACACCATTGTGGGTGCCGGCAAGACCGACGGCGCTATGGACGCAGGCAATCTGCTCAAGCCCATGCTGGCGCGGGGCGAGCTGCACTGCATCGGCGCGACCACGCTGGACGAGTACCGTCAGTATATCGAAAAAGACCCTGCGCTGGAGCGCCGGTTCCAGCCGGTGCAGGTGGATGAGCCTACCGTGGAGGATACCATCTCCATCCTGCGCGGCCTGAAGGAGCGGTATGAGGTGTTCCACGGCGTAAAGATCAACGATAGCGCCCTGATCGCCGCTGCCACCCTTTCCGACCGCTATATCACCGACCGCTTCCTGCCGGATAAGGCCATCGACCTTGTGGATGAAGCCTGCGCCATGATCAAGACCGAGATGGACAGCATGCCCAGCGAGATGGACGATCTGGCACACCGTATCACTCAGCTGCAGATCGAGCAGGTGAGCCTGAAAAAGGAGACCGATGCTCTGAGCCAGAGCCGTTTGAAGGATCTGGAAAAGGAGCTTGCCGAATTGCAGGATAAGTTCCGCAGCATGAAGGCAAAGTGGGAAAACGAGAAGAACGCCATTGGCAAGGTGCAGACCCTGCGCGAGCAGATCGAGCAGACCAATGCCGCCATTGAGAAAGCCCAGCGCGAGTACGACCTGAACAAGGCCGCCGAACTGAAGTACGGCAAGCTGCCCCAGCTGCAAAAAGAGCTGGCCGAAGAGGAAAAGGTGGCTGCTGCCAAAAAGGAGGACAGCCTGTTGCGTGACCGCGTGACCGACGAGGAGATCGCCCGCATCGTGGCACGCTGGACCGGCATCCCGGTAGAGAAGCTGGTGGAGGGCGAACGCGAGAAGCTGCTGCATCTGGACGATGTGCTGCACCAGCGGGTCATCGGTCAGGACGAGGCTGTGACCAAGGTAAGCGAAGCCATTCTGCGCAGCCGCGCCGGCATCGCCAACCCCAACCGCCCCATCGGCAGCTTCCTGTTCCTCGGCCCCACCGGCGTGGGCAAGACCGAGCTGGCCAAGGCGCTGGCACAGGCACTGTTTGACGACGAGCGCAACATGGTGCGTATCGATATGACCGAATATATGGAGAAGTTCAGCGTCAGCCGCCTGATCGGCGCGCCTCCGGGATATGTCGGTTATGAAGAGGGTGGCCAGCTGACCGAGGCTGTGCGCCGCAAACCTTACAGCGTGGTGCTGTTCGATGAGGTGGAAAAAGCTCACCCCGATGTGTTCAACATCCTGTTGCAGGTGCTGGACGATGGCCGCATCACGGATAGTCAGGGCCGCACCGTGGACTTCAAGAACACGGTCATCATCTTGACCTCCAACCTTGGCAGCGATATCATCCTGAACGATCTGGAGCAGCGCCGTGCGCAGGGCTCCAACGAGCTGAGCGAGGACGCAAAGCACCAGATCGACCTGCTGCTCAAGAGCAAGTTCCGTCCTGAATTCCTGAACCGTCTGGACGAGATCGTCTACTACAAGAGCCTGACCAAGGACGAAATGCGCAAGATCGTGGATCTGCAATTGCAGGATCTGCGTAACCGTATGGAGGAGGGCAAGCACCTCAAGCTGGAGGTCACCACCGCCGCCAAGGACTTCATCATTGATTCTGCCTACGACAGCGTCTATGGTGCACGTCCCATCAAGCGCTTCATCCAGAGCCGCGTGGAGACCCTGATCGCCAAGGCCATCATCAAGGGCGGTTATGCCGAGGGCGATACCCTGACGGTGGATTATGACGGCAGCGCATTGGTTCTGCGTTAAAATTTACCGGTTTTGTACATGGAGTACAGACCAAACGCTTGCACCCGTGTGCAGAATATGTTATTATAGAAAATAACATTGATGTGCTTTTCATCGTGGAAATGGCAACGATGGAAAGCACATTTTTGTATACGGAAAAGCCCGCTTGGCACGGTTGAAGCACAATGAAAATACAACGGGCAAATAAAACTAAATTTAAAACAGAAAGTTGAGTGTGATTCCCCTTTTTATGGACGATGGCAGTATGACGCTCTGGGTAGCGCTGGTAGTATTGGTGGCATTCTCCGCCTTTTTCTCCGCATCCGAGACCGCATTTTCTTCCCTGAATCAGATCCGCCTGAAAAGCCGCGCCGAGGACGGCGATGCCTCTGCCGCCCGGGTGCTGGCAATGGCTGAAAAATACGATAAGCTGCTCTCCACCATCCTCATCGGCAACAATATCGTAAACATTGCCGCAGCTTCTATCGGCACCATCATTTTCACCAAGATGCTGGGTGCAGAGCGGGGCGCTACGGTGTCCACCATGGTGCTGACCGTGGTGGTGCTGATCTTTGGCGAGGTGACCCCCAAGAGCCTTGCAAAGGAGATGCCGGAAACGGTAGCCACCGCAGTTGCACCGGCGCTCAGCCTGCTGATGCTGGTGTTTACCCCGCTGACATGGCTGTTCAGCCAGTGGAAGCGCTTTCTGGGGCACTTTGTCCACAGCACCGAGGAGGACACCATCACTGAGGGCGAGCTGATGACCATGGTCAGCGAAGCCGAGAATGACGGCGAACTGACCGACCGGGAGAGTGAGCTGATCCGCAGCGCCATCGAATTTGATGACGTGGAGGTGGAAGAGATCCTGACCCCCCGCGTGGATGTGATCGCGGTGGAGGACGATATGCCGCTGGAAGAGGTGGCACAGACCTTTGCGGAATCCGGCTACTCCCGTCTGCCGGTGTACCACGACACCATTGATAACATCATTGGTGTGGTACATGAAAAGGACTTCTACATGGCACGCCTGAAAAAGGAGACCAAGCTGGAGGATCTGGTCAAGCCCACCCTCTACACCACCGGCTCCACCCAGATCTCCCAGCTGCTGCGCACCCTGCGCGAGCAGCACCATCACATGGCTGTGGTGGTGGACGAGTACGGCGGCACCGAGGGCATCATCACGCTGGAAGACATTCTGGAGGAGCTGGTAGGCGAGATCTGGGATGAGCATGACGAGGTAACCGAGGACTTCCGCAAGCAGTCGGACGGCAGCTGGATCGTGCTGGGCAGCGCCGGTGTGGACGACCTGTACGAGCGGCTGGGTCTGCCGGAGGACGAGGATATCGACTCCAACACGGTGAACGGTCTGGTGCAGGAAAAGACCTGCCGCCTGCCCAAGGTAGGCGACCGCTTTACGCTGGGCAGCTACGACGGCGTGGTCACCCGCACCGCCAAGCGCCGCGTGACCGAGGTGCGTCTGACCCCGGCGGAAAAGCCCGACTCCAAAAAGGACGAAGAGGAAAAAGGCCACTTTGGCAGAATGACCTCTAAATAAAACACTGACCGGCTGCTGCACACAAAACGTGCGGCAGCCGGTTTTTTTCGTTACGACCCCTCCCGTGAAAATGCGTTTGGAGCGCTCCGCGGAGCGCATTTAAAATCGTCTAATTTGCCTATAAAAAATCCCCCCGGCGAGCAGCGCCGGGGGGATTTTTTTCAGGATTTACTTAGGCTGGCGGCCGATATAAGCCAGAATGCCGCCGTCGGCGTAGAGGATCTGGCCGTTCACGAAGTCGGATGCGTGGCTGGCAAGGAACACGCAGGGGCCAACCATGTCCTCCGGGTCGCCCCAGCGGCCTGCGGGAGTCTTGGCAACGATGAAGCTGTCAAAGGGATGACGGCTGCCATCGGGCTGGATCTCGCGCAGGGGAGCGGTCTGGGCGGTGGCAATGTAGCCGGGACCCATGCCGTTGCACTGGATGTTGTACTCGCCGTACTCGGAGGCGATGTTCTTGGTCAGCATCTTCAGCGCACCCTTGGCGGCAGCGTAGGCAGAGACGGTCTCGCGGCCCAGCTCGCTCATCATGGAGCAGATGTTGATGATCTTGCCCGCGCGCTTTTCCATCATGTCGGGCAGCACGGCCTTGGAGCAGTTGAAGGCACCGCCCACATGGACATCGATCACACGCATAAAGTCGGCGTGGCTCATCTCAATCATGGGCACGCGCTTCATCAGGCCGGCGTTGTTTACCAGAATGTCCACCGGGCCGACCTCGGCCTTGATCTTTGCCACCATGGCGTTTACGGCGTCCTCGTCGGAAACGTCTGCCACATAGCCGTGGGCGTCGATGCCGACAGCCTTGTAGGCGGCCATGCCCTTTTCCAAGCTGGCCTCAGAGGAGCAGTTGAAACAGATGACGGCGCCGCACTTGGCCATGCCCTCTGCGATGGAAAAACCGATGCCGTGGGCACCGCCGGTGATCAGGGCTACCTTGCCCTGCAGGTTGAATGCAGACAGATCCATGATGTTCTCCTTTTTTCACAGTATCCAAGTTAATTTTTTAGCAAAACGCCCCGTGCCGGTTTCCCGGTACGGGGCGTTTGATTGGTGCTTTTAGCGCAGGTCAGTGGTAGCGATGTTGTCCATGTCGTCAAACTCCATGTTCTCGCCGCCCATTGCCCAGATAAACGTATAGTTCGAGGTGCCTACGCCGCTGTGAATGCTCCAGGAGGGGCTGATGACAGCATCCTCGTTGTGCATCACGATGTGGCGGGTCTGGGTAGGCTCGCCGCACATATGGAACACCACCTGCCCCTCGGGCAGTTCAAAGTAGGTATAGATCTCCATGCGCCGCTCGTGGGTGTGGCTGGGCATCGTGTTCCAGTTGGAACCCGGTGCCAGCTCGGTCATACCCATGCTCAGCTGGCAGGTCTTCAGCACATCCGGGTGGATGAACTGGTTGATGGTGCGCTTGTTGCAGGTGTCCACACTGCCCAGCGGGCGGTGGTTTGCGTCAGCCATCTTGATCAGACGGGTCTGGTAAGCGCAGTGTGCCGGAGCAGAGACCATGTAGAACTTGGCGGGATGCTCCGGGTCGGCAGAAGCAAAGGTGACTTCCTTGGTGCCCTGCGTAATGTACAGGCAGTCCTTATAGCCCAGCTCGTACTTTACGCCGTCGGCCACCACGATACCGGTGGAATCCTTGCCGATGTTGAACATGCCGATCTCGCGGCGCTCCAGGAAGTAGTGGGTGCCGAAGTTGGCCCAGATGTCGATGCCCTTGTCGATGGACACGGTCTCGTGCACCGGCATGCAGCCCAGCGTGACCATACGGTCCACGTGGCTGTAAACGGCCACCACTTCATCTGCCTTGTACAGGCCGGTGATCAGCATCTCGTCCCGCATTTCCTCGGTAGTATAGCGCTTAAAATCCTTCTGGTTGCAGGAATAACGGATATCCATGGCGGACTCCCTCCTGCAATTAGCGCTGGATACGGCCGGAACCGTCGCCGCCGGCCAGCTTCTCGACCTCGGACACGGTCATCATGTTGTAGTCGCCCTCGATGGAGTGCTTCAGAGCGGAAGCTGCAACTGCGAACTCCACAGCCTCCTGAGTGCTCTTGCCGGTCAGCAGGCTGTAGATCAGGCCGCCGCCGAAGGAGTCGCCGCCGCCAACGCGGTCGATGATGTGCAGGTCGTACTTCTTGGAGAAGCAGTACTCGTTGGAAGCAACGTCGTACAGCATAGCGCTCCAGCCGTTGTCGAATGCGCTGTGGCTCTCACGCAGGGTGATAGCGACCTTCTCGAAGTGGAACTTGTCAGCCAGCTGCTTGGCAACGCTCTTGTAGCCCTCAGCGTTCAGCTTGCCGCCGTAGATATCGGTAGCCTCGGCCTCGATGCCGAACACGTCCTTTGCGTCCTCCTCGTTGGAGATGCAAACGTCAACGTACTGGCACAGGTCGGTCATGGCAGCGCGGGCCTGCTCACGGGTCCACAGCTTGCCGCGGTAGTTCAGGTCGCAGCTGATCTTCACGCCGTGAGCCTTAGCAGCCTTGCAGGCCTCGCGGCAGATCTCGACAACGTTCTCGCCCAGAGCCGGGGTGATGCCGGTGAAGTGGAACCAATCCACGCCCTCGAAGATCTTATCCCAATCAAAGTCGGAGGGCTGAGCCAGCTGGATGGCGCTGTTGGCACGGTCGTAGATGCAGACGGAACCACGCTGAGAAGCGCCCTTCTCGTTGTAGTAGATGCCCACACGGTCACCACCGCGGGTGATCATGCTGGTATCAACGCCGTAGCGGCGCAGGCTGTTGACAGCGGCCTGACCGATGGCGTGTGCGGGCAGCTTGGTAACAAAAGCTGCGTCCAGACCGTAGTTGGCCAGAGAAACAGCAACGTTAGCCTCGCCGCCGCCGAAGCTGAACTCCAGGCTGTTAGCCTGAACGAAACGCTCGTAGTTGAAGGGCTGCAGACGGACCATCAGTTCGCCAAAAGTAACGACTTTCATTGGTTATTCTCCTTTATATCAGGTGTTTCATTCATCCCGCCGCTGGGCATACCCGCTGCGGCGGGGCTTTTACGGTAAAAGGGGGACAGGCGCTTATGCCTGCACCAGATGGAAGGCAAAGCCGGCGATCTCGTCTGCCATGTAGCAGGCAACGGTCTTGCCGTTCTTCACGTTCTTGCTGTCCAGATCGAACTTCACGCCGCGCTGAGACAGGTGGTAGATGGCGCGGTCCACGTTGTTGCAGCCGATGGCGATGTGGCCATTGGTGCCGCGGCCGGGCTTCTTCATGATCTCGAACTCCTTGTTGCCGACAAAGATGCTGGAGTTACCGGGAGCGACCTTCATGTTCAGCATAGCGCCGATCAGGTTAGCCACCTTCATGGCCTCCTCCTCGTTGCCGGTGTTGATGCCGACATGCAGCAGCTTCAGGCCCAGCATGGTGTCAACAGCTTCCTTGCTCTGTGCGGTGATCTTTGCCCAGTCGCCGGCCTTGATCACATCGCTCTTGCACATCCAGGTGCCGCCCACGGCAAAGATCTGGTCGTAGCCCAGATAATCGTTGACGTTCTTGGCGTTGACACCGCCGGTGCACATCCAGCGAGCGCCCTTCAGGGCAGCGCCGATGTTCTTCAGCATGCCCACGCCGCCGTTTGCCTCAGCGGGGAAGAACTTCAGAGCCTCGCAGCCCATGTTCATGGCCTGCTGCATCTCGCCTGCGGAGCAGGTGCCGGGCATCATGATGCCGCCCTTGTCGATGACGTGCTTGCAGACTTCGGGGTCGAAGCCGGGAGCAACGATGAAAGAAGCACCGGCAGCCATAGCACGGTCGGCCTGCTCGCAGGTCAGAACGGTGCCGGCACCCAGCAGCATCTCGGGCATCTCCTCGTGGATCTTGCGGATGCACTCTTCAGCACAGGCAGTGCGGAAGGTGACCTCAGCTGCGGGCAGACCGCCCTCAGCCAGAGCCTTGCACAGGGGCAGGGCCTCATCAACGCTGTTGAAAGCGATAACAGGGATAATGCCGATCTGATAGACCTTTTCTACGATGGGATTCATAACGCATTTCTCCTTTTATATTTGAACTCTCTCGGTGCGTCGGGTTTGCTCCAGTGGGCGCAATACCCCCATACGCGCTTATAGTACTAGTATAAACGAACAGCCCGTCTTTGGTAATACTCAACAAGCACAATGTTTTGCATAAGAGCTTGTATACATTGCACAAAAATGACGAATGACCCGAAAAATCGGGGCAAATGCCGGTAAAAATGTTGGAAAATTGCTGCAAAAACTGGCTCAGATGCCAAGGGTTTCCAGTATCTCGGCCACGCCGTCATGGTCGCAGTCGGCTTTGCTGACAAGGTGCGCCAGCGCCCGGATCTCCGGCATACCGTTGACCATCACAGCGGCTACCCCGGCCTTTTGCAGCATGGCGCGGTCGTTCTCGCTGTCGCCCACCGCAAGGGTGCATTCGTGGGGGACGCCCAGCCGGTCGGCCAGCGCGCGCAGCGCCTCGCCCTTGTCCACACCGGCAGCGGTCACCTCCACGTTTTTCGGCGACCCCTGCACGATCTCTACGCCCGGGACGGCATGAAAGCGGGGCAAGGCAGCCGCAGCCTGCTGCGGGGTTTCAAAGAATACGCAGAGCTTTTCAATGGCAAAGGCGTTGCGGCTCATCCACTCGGCTGCGTCCCGCAGAATGGTAAAGCGGCCATCGTTGGGCTGGCACGCTTCGGTGCCGTCCTTCTTTGCTGCCCGGGCAGCGGCCAGCGCTATGCTGTGGGCATCGGTGCAGGCGTATCCGTCCGAGAAAATGCGCAGGTCGGCGTGGTAGCTCTCGCAGACGGCAAAGGCTTCGCGGGCAGTCTCCACCGGCATCAGGCTGTGCAGCAAGCAGACCGGGGTGCTGGTGCGGTGCTCTTTTGCGTTGGAATAGCGGCTGTACACTGCGCCCACGGGGTCGGTGCCCAAATCCCACACGGCGGCACCGTTGCAGGTGATGACGTAGCGGATGCCGGGCAGCTGCGCCACCTCCGGCGGCAGACTGGCCAGCGGACGGCCGGTGGCGGGCACGATGTACACGCCTTTATCCACAGCAGCTTGCAGAGCGGCGCGGGTGCGGGGGGTGACGTGCCCCTCGCGGTTCAGCAGGGTGCCGTCCAGATCCAGCGCGACCAGACGGATGGCGGGAAATTCTTGTGACATGACGTACTCCTTTTATAAATAAGATGCAGCTTGTTTTTATTGTATCGCAGGGAAAACATTTGCGCAAGTGGATGGAATGTGCTATAATAACACGTCAATTCACATAAAAAATAGGAGAAACGACATGAAACTTAGCCAACTGCGCAGCCGGTGCCGCCCGCATTTGTGGTACCAGCTGTACTGGGTGGTGTACCTGATCTGGTTCTTTTGGCTGGATCTCACCGTCACTGCCCCGAAATATATCCTGCACAGCCCGCTGGACGATCTGATCCCCTTTAACGAGTGGTTTGTGCTCCCCTATTGCAGCTGGTTTCTGCTGCTGGCGGGGGTGACGGCGGCACTGTGGTGGTGCGATACCGCCACCTACGATAAGCTTTGCCTGACCATGTTTTCCGGCATGACCTTCTGCCTGATCGTGTACATGATCCTGCCCAACGGGCTGGAACTGCGTCCTGCCGTGGAGACTCTTGGCCGGGATAACCCGGCGCTGCGGATCATGCAGCTGCTGTGGAAGGCGGACGCCGCCGTGAACGTCTGCCCCTCCATCCACTGCCAGAGCTCTGCCTGCATGGCAATGGCTTTCAGCCACAGCAAGCTGACAGAGGGCAAGCCTCTGCGCAAGGTGCTGGCATGGGTGTGGGCGGCGCTGATCTGCCTGTCCACCGTGTTCACCAAGCAGCACTCGGTCATTGATGTGGCCTGCGGCTTGGCGGTGGCTTTTGTGTGGCTGCCGGTGGTGTACCGCCCGGCGCGGGCACTTCATTGAACAAAATAGCAAAAAATTGCCCTTGATTTTCGGTTGCTCCTGCTATTGACAGTTGCCCGGCAGTTGGGTAATATGGTCATATACTAGTATATCACCAACTGACCCCGAAGGGAGAACACTGCAATGGCATCTTTGAGTGCGAGGGAACAGGCGTATCAGACCATCCGAAGCCGGATCATCACCATGGAGCTGAAGCCCGGCGACCCCCTGAACGACAGGGAGCTTGCGGAGCAGATGGGCATCAGCCGCACCCCCATGCGGGAGGCGCTGATCATGCTCAACATTGCCCACATGGTGGACATCAAGCCGCAAAGCGGTACCCATGTGGCACCCATCGACCTGAAGCGGATGGAGCTGGAGCAGTTTGCCCGCTTCACCCTGGAAAAAGAGATTTTGAACCGCGTGCGCGGCCGCTTGACAGACCAGCAGGAGCAGGAGTACCGGCAGGTCATCGAGAACTACCGCTTACTGGAAGCCGACCTGACCCAGCCGAACCGGGAGACCCGCCTGCTGGAACTGGACAACCAGTTCCACCGCAAGGCCTTTGAAATCACCGGTATGGAGGCGCATTTTGACCACATGCTGGGGGAACTGCAGCATGTGGAGCGTATCCGCAAGTTCAGCTTGCAGACCAACGAGAACAAATCCGTCTGCGCCGCCCACACCCGCATTCTGGAAATGGTGCTGCACGGCACCGCCGATGAACTGGGCGAAGCGCTGGAAAGCCACCTGAACCGCTATAAGCTCTCGGTGGAGCAGGCCCGCAGTGTCCACCCGGAGTATTTCACAGAGGGGTGAAAAGAAATTGTTTAAATGTGGCTCCAAAACACCTGTAGGTGTTTTGGAGCCACATTTATTTATACAATATAAAAGCCCGCCGACAGACAGCGATGCACTGCTCTGTCGGCGGGCTTTCTGTTGGGTAGCTTGAGCGAGCGACAACCACCAGCTTTGCTGGTGGAATAAAAACGGCTTTAGCCCTAGACAAAGAGAAACCTCCCCGTAGAATAGAGTGTGGGTTTGCCAACCACATTCTAGGAACAGGGAGGTTTATCTTTGAAATGAAAGATAACAAAGACGTAGATAGTTTAAGCCATACCACGTGGAGATGTCAATACCATGTAGTGTTTGCACCGAAATATCGGAGAATGGTAATTTACGGTCAGATCAAAAAGGATATAGGGCAGATACTGCGCCAGTTGTGCGAACAAAAAGGTATTGAAATCATTGAAGCGGAGGCCTGCCCTGACCATATCCATATGCTGATAAGTTTTTCGCCGAAGTA
>CEAG01012689.1_pt1 | contig 11569 bp, 13 predicted proteins | sample 554891 | NCBI WGS metagenome assembly CEAG01 (sample SAMEA3182116, study PRJEB8094) | gut metagenome | biome: human; feature: gut; material: Stool; isolation source: human stools | place: Canada | collected 2014-02-25
GGCTCAAAAGTTGTCTTGACAATAGCGCATTTAGACCATACACCGGAAAATTGCGATTACAGTAATCTCAGAGCGTTATGCCAGCTTTGCCACAACAGGTATGATGCAAAGCACAGGGCAGAAACGAGAAGAAAGGTGGTGGAGTAGATGGCAGTTAAACCAATTTTGTTCAATACCGAGATGGTTCGGGCAATTCTGGACGGGAGAAAAGATGCAACGAGAAGAATTGTAAAAGGCTTTATTCCTAATGATGCAGTATGGGGATATACCGCTTTTACACCTAAAGGGTACATATCGTGTAGAGGTACATTTGCAGATGGGTATGGAGAGAAATTCTTTAAGTTGCCTTGCGAGCCGGGCAATATCCTGTATGTCCGGGAAACATGGAAAAAGGCACCAAATGGGTATTATTACTACGAAGATTGGCAGAAAAATGTCATCGCAGATATTACAAAATGGAAACCATCCATCCACATGCCGAAAGAAGCCGCGCGTATCTGGCTTAAGGTTACGGATGTGAGAGTGGAGCGGTTGCAGGATATAACACCAAAGGGGGCAGAAAGCGAAGGTGTTGGAAACCTTTTCTATGATGATATCGGATACGGTGAAAAAAATTATGGAACAGAAGTAGACACAGAGTACGGGATTGCAAAGGAGCAATTTGCTTGGCTGTGGGAATCAACCATCAAGAAATCCGACCTTGACCGGTATGGTTGGGATGCAAATCCGTGGGTTTGGGTTATCGAATTTGAGCGGTGCGAGAAACCGGAAGGAGTGTGAGGTATGGCTAAAGCAGTATTGATTATGGATATGCCGGAACAGGTATGCCAGAAATGCACATTGTGCTATGAGACAGAGAATGATGACGAATATCTGTGCTGTGCGACAGGGAAACTTGTACCAGACGGAGCAAAGCCGGATTGGTGTCCGCTCCGGGAACTGCCGGAGAAGATACCGGAACTTAAATCCGGTTATGAAGAAATTAGCAAGAGCATTCACTGAGACGGCTGGAATGCGTGTTTGGATGAAATTTTAGGAGGAAAAGATGACGGTACAACAGTATGAAGAATACAAAGCAAAGATGAACCGACTTGAACCAGTTAAAGTTTTTCTTTTTTGGTGCGGAGAGAGGTATCGTGGAAAAAGTGTATCAAAGCATCACTTTAGAATAAAGACAATCAAACAAAGCTTCTTGTTACATATTCATTCCTATCTTGGTGAGTCATACGATTATGAAATCCCAGAAGATTTACAAGAAAGAATCGTAAAGACCATTGAAGAGTATGTGGACGAGAAAGAAAGTGAACTTGAGCAGATATGAGCAAAAGCAGAGCAAGTAAATTAAACGGCTACCGGAGTGCGGTAAGCCGGCAGAGAAACGATGTGTATAAGTTTAAGACCAGAGGTAAGAAAAAATAGTGTAAAGCGCGATTGAGGATAAGAAACAAATCTGTACCGAAAAAAATTTTTAGGGGCTTCTGACATATTAAAAGTGGATGCAATCAAAACATGTCACTTTTACGGGAGGAAAAAGATATGATGAAAGCCTTAATTATTAGCGTGGTTACAGATTTGGCACGTGAACTTGTATGTGATCTGATTTTAAATTACATATCGAAAAAATTAAAGAAATAGTTTAGGGAAAGGAGCCGAGACTCTGGCCAGAGTGATGCATATGCGGTCTCCTTTTGAAAAATGACATACAAAGAATTTTTAGAATCCAAGATTGAACTTGCAACGGAAAGCGGGTTCGTTGTGGATCCAGAAAAAGTAAATAAGGTATTAAAGCCCCATCAGAGGGATGCGGTGGTGTGGGCGCTGAAAGGCGGCAGGCGTGCATTGTTTGAAAGTTTCGGACTTGGAAAGACCGTGCAGGAGATTGAGTTCTGCCACTTAGCATCAGAACATAGCTGTGGTCGTGCGTTGATCGTATTGCCGCTTGGAGTAAAACAGGAATTTACACATGATGCAGTGGAAGTGCTTGGATACGAAAAGCCGGAATACTGCCGGACAATGGAAGAAGTGGAGCAAAGCACAAGTCAGATCGTGTTGACGAATTATGAGCGTGTTCGTGACGGAGACATCCGGCCAGATTATTTTACAACAACATCACTTGACGAAGCCAGTGTTTTAAGAAGTTTCGGAAGTAAAACTTATCAGACGTTTTTAGATAAATTTAAAAACGTTCCATATAAGCTGGTTGCCACGGCTACACCATCACCAAACAAATACAAGGAGCTGATCCATTACGCCGGATATCTGGAAGTGATGGACACCGGGCAGGCATTGACCAGATTCTTCCAACGCGACAGCACAAAGGCAAATAATCTGACCTTGTACCCAAACATGGAAGATGAGTTTTGGATGTGGGTAAGCAGTTGGGCGCTTTTTATCACAAAACCTTCAGATCTCAATCCAGTATATTCCGATGAGGGATATGATCTGCCGCCACTTGATGTAAGATGGCACGAATTGCCGGTGCATTATGGCGATACAGCGGATAAGGACGGACAGATTCAGTTATTTCAGGAAGCAGCCGAGGGATTGAAAGAAGCGGCGACGGTCAAGAGAGAAAGTATTGATCGCCGTGTGGCAGAAATGAAACGGATAGTGGAAGAATCACCGGAAGATCATTTCCTGTTGTGGCATGATCTAGAGAATGAACGACACGCTATTAAAAAGGCGTTGCCGGATGTGGTGGGCATATATGGATCTATGGATTATGACTTGCGGGAACAGCGGGTAATTGATTTCTCAAATGGACGGACGAAGTTATTTGCCACAAAGAAATCATTATCCGGATCCGGATGCAATTTTCAACGGTATTGCCACCGGGAGATCTTTCTGGGGATTGATTATGAATTTAACGATTTTATTCAGGCGGTGCATCGTTGCTATCGCTTTTTACAGAAAGAACCGGTTGTGATTGACATTATCTACATGGAGAATGAACGGCAGATCAAGGAAGCACTGCTTGAAAAGTGGAAGAATCATAACCATATGGTCACGAAGATGGTTGAGATTGTGAAGAAATATGGACTTAATTCTGCGAATAAAGCGGAGCGGTTAGAAAGGAAGATGGGTGTGGAAGGTAGCAGAGAAGAAAGAACAGTGAGGGGAAAACATTATGAAGCGGTATATGGAGATTGTGTAGAAGAAACACGGGCAATGGAGAGCAACAGCATTGATTTGATACATACGTCAATTCCATTTGGCAATCATTATGAGTACAGTGCAAATTATAACGATTTCGGGCATAACCAGAATACAGATCGGTTCTTTGAACAGATGGATTTCCTTACGCCGGAACTTCTCCGGGTGCTTAAGCCGGGGCGTGTGGCGGCGATCCATGTCAAGGACCGCGTATTATTTGGGAATGCAACCGGAACCGGTATGCCGACAATCGAACCATTTCACGCGCAGTGTATCAGTCATTACATGAAGCATGGCTTCCAGTATTTCGGCATGATTACGGTCGTGACCGATGTGGTCCGTGAGAATAACCAGACATACCGCCTTGGATGGACAGAGCAGTGCAAGGATGGTTCAAAGATGGGCGTAGGGTGTCCTGAATATATTCTGCTTTTCAGGAAGCTGCCAACAGACAGATCTACGGCATATGCAGATGATCCGGTCAAGAAATCTAAAGAAGTGTATACCAGAGCACAATGGCAGATCGATGCACATGGATATTGGAGATCATCAGGAGACCGACTTGTAAGCAAAGAGGAATTAAAGGACTTCCCCGTTGATAACTTGCAACAGGTATATCGGGAGTATAGCCGCGGTAGTGTATACAACTATGAGGAGCACGTTAAGCTTGCAGAAGATCTGGACAAGGACGGCAAGCTTCCGGCAACATTTATGGTCGTTGCTCCGGGATCGTGGAATCAGTTGGAAGTATGGGACGATATCAACCGGATGCGTACCCTTAATACAACGCAGAGCCGCAGGCGCGCACAGATGCATGTATGCCCGTTGCAGCTGGATATCGTAGAGAGGATCATTAACAGATATAGCAATGAGGGTGATACGGTCTATGATCCGTTTGGTGGTCTTATGACAGTTCCAATGACAGCGGTCAAGATGCATCGGAACGGCAAAGGATGCGAACTGAATCAGGATTACTTCCAGGATGGAGTTGGATATCTGCAGGCTGCGGAGAACGAAGTGGATGAGCCGACGTTGTTTGATTTTATGCCGGAGGTAGCAAAATGATTAACGGTGAATTGATAGTAGACAACTTCGCCGGTGGCGGCGGAGCTTCCACGGGGATAGAACTGGCAACCGGATATAGCGTTGATATTGCCATCAACCATGATCCGGAAGCAATCAAGATGCACAAAGCAAATCACCCGAACACAAAGCACTACTGCGAAAACGTATGGGCGGTTGATCCGGTTAAGGCTTGCAAAGGACATCCTGTAGCACTTGCCTGGTTCTCGCCAGACTGCAAGCACTTTTCAAAGGCGAAAGGTGGAAAGCCGAAGGACAAGAATATTCGCGGTCTTGCGTGGGTTGCCTGCCGATGGGCAGGATTGGTACGACCGAGAGTCATCATGCTGGAGAATGTGGAGGAATTTAAAACTTGGGGTCCGCTTGGGCGGCGGCACCATCCGATCAAGAGCAAACAGGGCGAAACATTTCGGAAGTTTGTTCAGCAGCTCACAGATTTAGGCTACGAGGTAGAGTTCCGGGAGTTGGTTGCGGCTGATTATGGAGCACCGACCATGCGCAAACGATTCTTCATGATCGCGCGGTGTGATGGAAAGCCGATAGTCTGGCCAGAGCCGACACACGCACCGGCAGACAGTGACGAGGTCAAGGCTGGACTGCTGAAACCGTATGTGGGAGCATACACGCAGCTTGACTTTTCTCTTCCATGTCCGTCCATTTTTGATACGTCCGAGGAAATCAAAGAGAAATACGAGATCCGGGCGGTACGTCCGCTAGCACCGAAGACGATGGAGAGAATAGCACGAGGACTGAAAAAGTTTGTGCTGGACAACCCGGAACCGTTTATTGTTCCTATTGGGTACGGGGAGAGGAAAGGACAGGCGCCTAGAGTTCACGACATCGAAAAGCCATTGCCGACTATTGTGGGGAGCGGAAAGCATTATCTGTGTGAGCCGACTCTTGCACCTTATATGGGGACAAATACAACGAATCATCCGGGTGGAAACTGCAAAGATCCGATACATACGATCACCACAGGTAATCAACAATGCCTTATTAGCCCAACACTTATTCAGTACCATTCAGAAACAGCAAAGGACGAAGTAAGAGGGCAGTCGATTGAAGAACCTATTATGACAGTTGATAGCTCTAATAGATACGGACTGGTAACATCATTCCTGCATAAATTTTATGATGGCGGCTACAAAGGAGCAGGAGAAACATTAGAGAACCCATTGCCGACAGTTACCTCATGGGACCATAACAGCGTTGTTACTGCTAATCTGATCCAGATGAACAATCATTGTGACGGAAAAGATATCCGACAGCCATTACCAACGATTACAGCCGGTGACGGACACTTTGGAGAGGTCAGGGCATTTCTGATTAAATATTATGGACAAGGAATAGGGCAGGACATTAAGGAGCCACTTGACACGGTAACTGCACGGGATAGATTCGGATTAGTGACGATTGAGGGCGTAGATTATCAGATCGTGGACATTGGACTGCGGATGCTGGAACCACGGGAGTTGTACGGATGCCAGGGATTTCCAGATGATTATATCATTGATCATGATTATACCGGAAAGACCTACCCGCGGAGTGAACAGGTGCGCCGTTGCGGCAATGCTGTGTGTCCGCCTATACCGGCAGCACTGGTCAGAGCAAATCTTCCAGAACTGTGCATAGCGGAACGTATGCCGAATATGCAGATTGAAGCAGAGCAGACCGGGCAGCTCTAGTTTGCGTAGTTAAATTAGAATTTAGTGAGGTAGAGAATATGGCTTTAGGTGACGGAATTGCAAGAAATAAAGGAAGAAAGGCGTTTGTATTTCAGAAAGGTTATAAGTGTGCAATAGATGAAATGGTAGACAATCTTATCCGCAACAGTAGAACAGAAGTTATTGACGGAGAAGTTTGTTTGATTGTAACTGACAAAAGAATAAATTTTATAGCAGAAGAAATGAAAAAGCAAATAGACAGATAAACTGAACTTTAACTCATAAAAGGGGGAATGTATGTGGAGGAAAAAGAAATATTTGAAATCTGCCAGAGTGTAGATAGTGCCATTGCTGCTGAATTGACAGAATCTATTACGATAGGCACCAGCTATGATATGTTAGAAGCACACCACGGCATTCTCCCAATCAGTCGTAGGAGCTTCTACAGGAGAAAGGGAACGGCAAAGCGGATCATGAGGCAGAGGATGGCACATCTGGTGGAAGAGAAGAACGGGCAGTTGAGGATTGAGTGGTGACATAGCAACAATTTTCTTATGCTTGTAATTGATTTCTGCAAGACTGTGTGGTAAAATCGGGTAAAAAGGAGGTATGTACTATGTTAGCGTTGAAAGTACAGGTAGAATTTGCTGAGGTTTTGGGAAAACTTAGGGAAAGACAGGCGACAGTTTCTGATCTAAGCCAACTTCTTAGCTTGGTTAAACTCCATAAGAGGGAGATACCGGATGATGTTAAACTTGTTATACTGAGCATTCCGAACATTGTGTTGAGAGACAATTGTGAACTCAAAAACAGTGTGGGAGAGTGGGTTAGTAAAAATGGAGAATATTTTGCTGGCAATTGTGCTGAACTCGAGGAGTGGAGTGAAAAATTTAATAGTAAATGTTTTGATTTGAATGATATGAGTAATTTTATGGAATATGTATTAGAAGATCCAGGAAGGTTAAATAGTGATTTCTATTTGAGAAATCCGGAAGTGACATTGAGAGATGATGTATGTATAAAATCTGAGAGAAAATTTCAAAATGAGCAGATTATATATGCTATGGTACTCGAGAAGGCGCTCATGATGTAGATATACGTGCAGCTATAAAGAACGATGTAACGGCTTAAATATTTATAAGAATAACACTGTAGAGCTGAATATATGGGACTATGATTAGTTTGATATATTCAGCTCTTTTTTGCTCTAAACTTGGCACAAATCCACTCCAAACCTATTGTATGATATTATCAGAAACGTTGTAGTGATATTATCAGAAAGGGGAGAATACGGTGGGAGTAGATAAGAAAATATTGGAGCAGTATGTAGATGCATGTGAGATGATCCGGGAGACGGAGCAGGACATTAAGAGATTGAAGCGTAAGCGGCAAACGATTGTGACGGGAAGTGTAAAAGGTTCGATGAATGATTTCCCGTATGCAGAAACACATTTCAAGATTGAAGGAACATCGTTCACATACACGGATGATGCGCAGTTGCGTATAGAAGAGAAACTGCTGGAAGAGAGAAAAGCCCAGTCGGAAGAGATCAAACTGCAGGTGGAGCAGTGGATGAACGGCATACCGGTACGGATGCAGAGGATCATCCGGTATAAGTTCTTTGAGGGAATGAGCTGGGAACAGGTGGCTGTAAGAATGGGGAGAAAAAGCACCGAGGGAAGCGTTAAGATGGAGTTTCAGAGATTTATGGATGCTGCGTAAAAGTTTGTTACGAATGTTACACATGTTACGAAAAATCAATGTATAGTATAAACTGCAAGAAGTGAATTGAGAGAGCCAAGAGCCATTTGCTTTTTGCAACTCCCCCAACCCAGAGAAGGCGCCCGTTTAATGACGGGTGCTTTTTTGTATGTAAAGAAAAGGTAGGTGATGGTCCTTGCCAAAGGCAAAAGATGCGAGAGCGGACAAAGCCTTTGAAATGTATAAGCAAGGGCTTAAGCTAATAGAGATTGCAAACCAGCTCGGGATAGCCGAGGGAACAGTTCGGAGTTGGAAGAACCGGTATAAGTGGGATGATAACGGTAATGCAACGTTGCAAAAGAAAGAGAAAAAGGAATGCAACGTTGCGAAAGAGAATAAGCAAGCCAAGAGAGCAAAGAAAGAGCCTGTTGCACATGAAGTCGCATCGGTGATACAGAATACTGATTTGACGGATAAGCAACAGCTTTTTTGCATTTATTACATTCGCTGCTTTAATGCCACCAAGGCATACCAGAAAGCGTATGGAAGCGACTATACAACTGCAATGGTAAACGGGCATCAGTTACTTAGAAATACTAAGGTAAAAGATGAAATACTCCGTTTGAAACAGGAGCGTCTTAACAGGGAATTCCTAAGTGAGTCAGATATATTCCAGAAGTATATGGATATTGCCTTTGCGGACGTGACGGATTTTGTTGATATTCACGGCGGTTTTGTTTCCGTGAAACATGAGATTGATGGAACAATCGTCAGCGAGGTAAGCAATACCCAGAGCGGTATCAAAATTAAACTTGCCGACCGCATGAAAGCGTTGCAGTGGTTATCTGACCACATGAACCTTGCAACGGATAAGCAGAGGGCTGAAATTGCACTGTTAAAATCCAGAGCGGACGCTGGCAAGGATGACCGGGAGAATAAGCTGGATAGATTCTTTGAGCAGATAGAGGGTGCACTAAAAGATGCTGAGTGATTTATACACACCAAAACAGCTTGATACATTCCGATTTGCTGTAAATAATGATTATTTTATGCTAATCAACCACGGTGCCAAACGTACCGGAAAAACGGTTCTAGACAATGACCTGTTTCTGTATGAGTTGCGCAGGATTAAGAAAATAGCCGCTGCACAGGGCGTTGAGAATCCGCAATATATATTGGCCGGTGCTGACCTGGGAGCGCTTAACCGAAACGTGCTGATTGAGCTTTCCAACAAATACGGCATTGAGTTTCACTTTGATAAATTTAACCGGTTTAAGCTATTCGGCGTGCAGGTGTGTTGTTTCGGACATTCCAAGATAAACGACCTGGGGCGCATCCGAGGAATGACTGCATACGGGGCTTATATCAATGAGGGCACGATGGCAAAGCAGGAAGTGTTTGACGAGATTAAGTCCAGATGTTCCGGCAATGGTGCAAGGATGCTGATTGATACAAACCCGGATAACCCGGAACACTGGCTTAAGAAAGACTTTATTGATAAGGCGGATGGAAAAACCATCAAGGCAGTGCAATACAGGCTGGATGATAACACGTTCCTGTCAGAACGGTATAAGCAGAATATGAAAGAAACAACGCCGTCCGGGATGTTTTATGACCGAAACATTAATGGAATGTGGGTAATGGGCGAGGGTGCTGTATACCGGGATTTCAATGCAAAAATTCATTACATCAGCAGAGAGGAACTGCAAAAGGTCAATTTTGTTAAATACATCGCCGGGGTTGATTGGGGATATGAGCATTTTGGAGCAATTGTACTATTGGGAAAGGACGATAAGGGATGCTATTACCTTATCAAAGAGATTGCCCGACAGTATGAAGAAATAGATTTCTGGCTGGAGCAGGCCCAGGCAATCAAAGCCGAGTATGGCAATATACCATTTTATTGTGATTCTGCCCGACCGGAATATGTGAAAAAGTTCAAGCAGAATGGCTTGCGTGCGATTAACGCCAACAAGGCAGTGTTAAGCGGAATTGAGCGCGTGGCACAGTTATATAAGCAAGATAAGTTACGGATTGCGGATGATGTCGACCGGTTCCGGGATGAGATTTATATGTACGTTTGGAACGAAAAGACCGGGGAGCCGGTCAAGCAGTTTGATGATGTGCAGGATGCCATCCGGTACGCAATATACACGGACGAAAACCACGGCGGCATCAGCATTTTGAAATAGAGGTGAGAACATGGAACTTGAGGTTATGAAAAAACTCATAAGAAAATACGAGCCGGGACATACACAGTTTGCACTGCGGGCAATGCAGGCGGAGCGGTATTACCGGAATGAAACGGATATTCTGGTGAGAGACAAGCTCGAAGATGAGAAAAAGAAAGAGGATTCCGACAACCCTCTGCGCAATGCAGACAACCGGATTCCCCGGAATTTCCACGGGCTTATCGTAAATCAGAAAGCCGCGTATATGTTCACAGCACCGCCGCTCTTCGATATCGGGAATGAGCATGGAAATGAAGTCGTGACAGAAGTACTTGGTGATGAATACCGGAAAAACTGCATGGAGCTGTGCATCAATGCTGCCAATGCGTCCGTGGGATGGATTCACTACTGGGAGGATGAAGATGGAACATTCCAGTGGGCGGTAGTCGACAGCAAGCAGATTATTCCGATCGAATCCCACAATCTGAAAAAGAAGTTGCTAGGTGTTCTCCGTATGTACGATGAAATCGACGAGGAAACAGGAGATACCTATGCAATTTATGAGTATTGGGATAAGGAAAGCTGCTGGTCATTCCGACGGAAGAACGGCGATACCTTGGATGATGGGCTGTTCTACTACAATACGTTCATGATGCCGGATACTGGCGATTTTACCGCAGAATATCGGCATGAATTCGGAGAGGTGCCGTTTATTCCATTCCCGAACAACAACACGAATACAAATGATCTGAAAAACATTAAGCCGCTGATAGACGTATACGACAAGGTCTACAGCGGTTTTGTTAATGATTTGGATGATATTCAGGAACTGATATTTGTCCTGTCCGGGTACGGCGGCGCAGATCTTAACACGTTTCTGTCAGATTTGAAAAAATATAAGACCATCAAGGTAGATGGGGACGAGGGCAGTAACCCGGGAGTGAGCACGCTCAACATTGAGATTCCGATTGAAGCCCGTAACAGCGTGTTAGAAGCCACCAGAAAGGCTATTTTTGAACAGGGGCAGGGATTTGATCCGCAGCCGGAGAACTTCGGAAATCAGAGCGGAGAAGCACTTAAATTCATGTACTCGCTGCTTGAAATGAAAGCCGGGCTGACGGAGACGGAGTTCCAGCTTGGGTTCGCCCGTCTGGTAAGAGCGATATGCCGCCATGAGGGAATTGATTGCAAGAAAATCATCCAGACGTGGACCCGCACTTGTGTAAAAAATGACACGGAGCAGGCACAAATTTGCAAGGATTCGGTTGGGATTGTCAGTAAAAAGACGATTCTCAAAGCGCATCCGCTTGTCGAGGATGTAGACGCTGAATTGAAGCAGTTGGAGAAAGAGGCACAGGAAGCACAGGAGAAAGCAGATGCTTACGCCGGTGCTTTTGATGCATCTAAAAATAGCACTGAAACAGATAGCAATGAGAAAGCAGATGCCGAGCAGTGAAATGAGGTGAGTGCATGGGAGAACGGACAAGTGAATACTGGCAGGAGCGCTTCCGGCAGTTGGAAGAATCACAGCATGATACGTCCGTTCAGACCGTGCAGGAGATTGAGCAGGAGTTCCGGCGGGCAGAGCAGGCTCTTGACGGGAAGATTAACGCCTGGTATCAGCGGTTTGCTGCCAACAACGGCATTTCAATGGTGGAAGCCAGACGTTTGCTTAACAGTGAAGAACTGGAAGAGTTCCGGTGGGATGTGCAGGATTATATTAAATACGGGCGCGAGAATGGCATAAATCAACAGTGGGCAAAACAGCTTGAGAACGCATCCGCAAAGGTGCATATC
>CEAG01050628.1_pt1 | contig 11495 bp, 10 predicted proteins | sample 554891 | NCBI WGS metagenome assembly CEAG01 (sample SAMEA3182116, study PRJEB8094) | gut metagenome | biome: human; feature: gut; material: Stool; isolation source: human stools | place: Canada | collected 2014-02-25
GGCCAGACGATCGTTTCGAACGCATCGTGCACCACCAACTGCCTTGCCCCCATCGCCAAGGTTCTGCACGACAAGTTCGGCATCACCGACGGTCTGATGACCACCGTTCACTCGACCACCGCAACGCAGAAGACTGTCGACGGTCCCTCGATGAAGGACTGGCGCGGCGGCCGTGCCGCTTCGGGCAACATCATTCCCTCGTCGACCGGCGCTGCAAAGGCCGTAGGCAAGGTGATTCCCGAGCTGAACGGTAAGCTGACCGGTATGTCGATGCGTGTTCCGACCCTCGACGTTTCGGTTGTCGACCTGACCGTAAACCTGGCCAAGCCCGCCAAGTACGACGAGATCTGCGCTGCCATGAAGGAGGCTTCGGAAGGCGAACTGAAGGGCATCCTGGGTTACACCGAGGAGGCTGTCGTTTCGTCGGACTTCCTGGGCGACGCCCGCACGTCGATCTTCGACAAGGCTGCCGGTATCGCGCTGACGGACACCTTCGTGAAGGTCGTTTCGTGGTACGACAACGAGTGGGGCTACTCGAACAAGGTCCTCATGCTGATCGAGAAGATGGCCGCTTACAACAACAAATAGTCGTAAGCCATCCGATAGAAAAAGAGGGAACCAGCGATGGTTCGGTATTTGTAGGTAAGAGAAAATGCAGAAAAGAGTAAATATCTTGTTTACAGGTATTTAATTCTCTGTTCTGCATCTGTTCCGAGCAATAAAATTGCATAATCGGGCAGGTTTGACGGTGAGTTTTGTTACTTATCCGTTACCTGCCCGAAATGCTTTTGTTTGCATTAAGGCATTTGTTTTCAGTTTGTTGCATCGGATTTCCGCATAACAAATAACTTGACTTAACGTTTAACCCATCCACAAAGTTCAAGTTATTATGCAACGCAGCACTTTCAAAGTCCTTTTCTATGTAAAAAGGCAGTCGGAAAAACACGGTCAGGTTCCCGTTATGGGCCGTATCACCATCAATGGCACGATGTCGCAGTTCAGCAGCAAACTCTCCGTTCGTTCCAGCCTTTGGGATGCCAAAGCCAACAAAGCCTCCGGCAGAAGTCTTGAAGCCCAGCGTCTCAATGAAAAGTTGGAGAACATCAAGACCAATATCGGCAAGCAGTACCAACGTCTCTGCGACCGTGATTCATACGTTACGGCCGAAAAGGTCCGCAACGCTTTCCTCGGTATGGGTGACGACTGCCGCCTGCTGTTGCAGACCTTCGACGAATACCTTGCAGATTTCCGCAAGCGCGTGGGCAAAGACCGCGCTTATTCCAGTTATGAGGACTACTGCAAACGCCGCCGGCGTCTGGCCTCCTTCCTCGAATACGAGTACCGCGTCAAGGACATTGCGTTCAAAGAGCTGAAGCGGGATTTCATCGAAAAGTTTGTGGTCTACCTCTCCTCGGTACAAGGGATGCGCTCCGGGACGATCCATTCTACGCTCAAGAAATTGAAGCTGATGACCTACACGGCGTATAAGAACGGCTGGATTGCCGTCGATCCTTTCGCCGGGTTCTATGTCAAAGCGGAATACGCTGAACGACGTTATCTATCCGCTTCGGAATTGCAGGCCGTGATGGATGTCAGGCTCCCCAACTACCGAACGGGCATCAACCGTGACGCCTTCGTCTTCTGCGCCTTTACGGGTTTGAGCCATGCGGACGTAGTGAAACTCACCCACGCGGACATCCATACGGACGACAACGGAGAGCGGTGGATTATCGACAGACGCCAGAAGACGGGTACGCAATTCCGAGTCAAACTCCTTCCCGCCGCTGAAATGCTCTACAAGCGTTATAAGGATACATATCGCACAAGCGAGAAGGTTTTTCCGCTTAAAGGCACTTATAAAACACTGAACATGTCCTTGCGGCATGTTGCCAGACATGCCGGTCTGTCGTTCAACCCCACGATCCACCTCGCGCGGCATACCTTCGCCACGACGGTTACGCTCACGCAGGGCGTACCGCTGGAAACGGTCAGCAAGATGCTGGGGCATAAGCGGATCACCACGACCCAAATCTATGCCAAAATCACCAATGACAAGATCGGACAGGATATGGCGGCATTAAGCGAGAAACTCAGCAGCGTCTTCAAGGTCGCACGGTAATGGCCTCCTATCTTACAGCTAATTCGATTCCCGATCTTACTTCGTCAATAGCAGGGTAATTTTCGATGTAAGTTTTCCCACCAGCAGGGAATTAAACGTCAGAGATGGAAATATGCAAGGCCATGCGAATCGCCCGAGGGGCGAGCCTTGCGTATTTCCCTCTTCGGCGTTTTGCTGGTCGCATGTAGATTTGCAGCGTGATGTAATCACAGGTAATTTCGATATGGAGTCGCAGTGAACCGGGGCTTGTCGTAAGCTTTGAGGCTTGGCGGTAGATTTGGACTGCGACTCCATTAACCAGAGAGAATGGCTGTTTAGAATTGTAGGTTTGAAGACCTGGTACATGTGATAGCATACGACTCTCACAAAACTAACAAGTTATGCACTATTTGTATTATGTGGGTCTGGATGTGTCGAAAGAGACTTTCGATGCGTCTTTGGTCGCCTTCGAGGATGCAAACGAGATGGCTCACCGCAAATTCGCCAACTCCCGAAAAGGGATCTGCTCGTGTCTGCACTGGGTTGAGAAGCGGCATGGTATTCGGCTCGACGATGTGATTTTCTGCGCCGAGGATATGGGGAGCTACATATCCGAGATGGCGGTTTGTGCTTCCGACAGGACGCTGAATTTCAATTTTTCACTGATCTCGCCGTTGGTAATCAAGTATTCGATGGGTATTGCCCGTGGCAAAACAGACAGAGTGGATGCCCGGCGTATCGCCGAGTATGCGATCACTCACTATCGGAAGATAGCCCTTTATCTGCCGGCAGAGAAGGAACTGTGTCAGTTGCGCACATGGCTGATCTTAAGGGCTCATCTGGCAAAACAACGTGTAGCGAAACTGGTGTTGCTCGAAAAATTAGACTACAAAGAGAAATTCGCGGATGTATCTATTCAACGTTCCATGCTCCAGGAGGAGATCGCGTATGCAGAAACTCATATGAAAACCATCGAACGGGAAATGAAGGAACTGATAGCCGCCGACAGCAACATTTGCCGGAACTACAAGCTGCTGACCAGCATCAAAGGTGTAGGGCCGATCACGGCCATTGTGATGCTCTGTTCGACGCTTAATTTCACCAAAATCACAGACCACCGCAAGTTTGCCTGCTATTGCGGGCTGGCTCCGTTCGAACATAGCTCCGGCACAAGCGTTCGCGGGGGATGCCACACATCGAGCATGGCGAATCGAGACATTAAAGTACAACTGAACCGCAGTGCACTGATTGCCATCAGGTGTGATCCGCAACTAAAGGCATATTACGAACGCAAAGTGGCTGAAGGTAAACATAAATTCAGCGTCCTGAATGCTGTGAGGGCCAAAATCGCCGCCAGATGCTTTGCCGTCGTAAGGCGTGGAACACCATATGTAGCGTTGCAGATATAATCCGGCATACATATCTGCCATTCGATAAGATTTTGAGATCATTCAAAATCTCAAAATCTTATTGTCGGAACAGTCCGTCTAATTGGGGCCGAACCTACTCATAATTAATGTATTGTCATTTCCGTACTCCGCAAATTAACGATTCTGACTATGGGATGCAAGGCTATACAAGCGCTTCGCGGCCTTGCATCCCATAGCCAGAATCATTTTGCTAAACGCTACGACAAAAAATGACAATTTCCGGGCATGAAACTTTTTGCAGCTTTTATTTGGTTTTATCTTAGAATTCTACCGTCGGAATAGGCGGCTTTCTGCGGCCCGGACGCTACCCTGCGGACTGCCCCTCCAATAGCCATAATCCACGACACGCACGTCATATACCCCAATAGGCATAACAACCGCTCCCGACGTTTCGTTCAGCTGTCCGTTATAATTCGCATTGTCTGTTCAAAACGGTCGTCTGTTGTTCTTCTTCTCGTGGAGATAATTCAGCTCACCGCTGTAAATGTCCATGACAAATCGCAGCATATTGTCGACCAAGGCCGTAAGCCTTGTACTCTCATTCCCTAACAGGTGGAGTATTTCCGATACTTTGTGCTTGGTTCGGGTACTGACATAGATCGCAGAGCGGTTGCGGCAATCCACCGGAGCGAAGAACGTGCGTTCAAAATCCGGTAGCGTGAGCTTTTTCCGACGGAAACCGGAATGTTCTTTTACGGTACTCGCAGTGGAGTCTATGCCTGTTTTCTCAGCAGTCGGTGCCGATGCTCCGGATACCGTTTCCGATGTGTTTTCCTCAAGAGCGTTCGTATCTTCCTCTTCCGGCTCGGGAATCCTGCGGACGACTTCCGAGTCCAAAGGGGCTTGTCCGGCGATCATCTGACGCATCAGTTCCTCGTCGACTTCGATACGGGGACGCTTAGCAGGATTGGGTGCGGGGTTGTCTTTTTCCTTTAATGAATCCATGGTGCAACGTTTTTGAGATTGATTGTCAGCCATACGAGCATAGAGTATGTATGTCTGGTTTATTGGGTTAAACCATTCAAAATACCGTTTTCTATTTCATGCAGTTTATATCGGGATAATGAACGCAATAAGAAAATCGACCTTTCATGCTGCAAGATACAACTGGGTGAAATACCTCGGTTCCGATGTCCGCTCCAGACCGCTCCAGTCCGTACCGAGGGTTTGTTTTGGCGCCCGCATGGTTGTAATATTGCAGAGGGAAACGACCCACCCTCGGAAGCCGTAGCGGAGGTTTGGCATAGATTTTTCGAAAATTTTTCCGCCGCGGATTTTTCGCCTCACTTGAGGCGAGCGAGCTGTACCTTTGTATGCCGAAAATTTTTTCGGCATACGAAAGGAGCTCGCTCTGCGAGGCCGGGCGTTCTCCCGAGTCGAACGCCTTTTTAACCGATATCATGAATACCGACCCAAAACAGACAAACAGAAATGCCCGGAAATCTGAAACACCAAGCTACAAGTACTCTTTCTGGTTCAATGAAGAGCACATCCGCTTCAAGAAGCTACTCTGCAAGTCCGGATTGGAGCATAACAGGAGCCAGTTTATCGTAAAACGCATTTTCGGAGAAGAGTTCGTCGTCATCAAACGCGACCCGTCAAAGACGCAGTTTATCGCCCGGCTGAACGACTTTTATTTTCAGTTTCAGAAACTCGGCAATAACTATAATCAGATTGTAAAGGCTGTCAATTCGCACTTTTCCAACGTCGCTATCCCGCATCAGATCGCTATGTTGGAGCAGCGAACAAGAGAATTAAAGGCTCTGAGTATCGAGATTCTGAGCTTTGCGAAACATACTGTGGAGTGGTTGCAAATACGACCTGCTGGGACAGATCACCGAGGACGGTCCCATGTCACAGGAGGAGTTCGAAGCCATGCGCCGAAATCTTTCACGCAAGCGAAAGCCACGGCGAAAACGGACTATATCACGCTAAATGAACAGGCCGGAACATTTATTCCGGCCTGTTGCTAATGTGAAGTGTGCGTCATCAACGGAGGAGCTACAAAAGAGCAATGTCCTCCGGGAGAATATTAAAAACCCACGAGAAGTTTAATTGATCGCTATGACTATATTTTTTCGTATATAGCCGCCAATAAGATTCATTGAAGAATTGTCTGCCCTCTGCGTTCCGGTCTATATATTTCCATATTTTCAGTAATTGACCATCTTTGGAACAGATGCTTATACACCATTCTTGTTCCGGCTTACCGTTCCACGCATCGTAAAATGTGTCAAAAGTGGGTTCTCCTAAATATTGAAACGGACTGAAGCTATGAACTAATACCGAATCTCCGGGATCGACAACAGCATCAGTATCAATGAACGGTGACGTAGTAATAATTAAAATCTGATCGGTATTGTTTTTTGCATACCATGAAGTTGCATGCGTAGCCACCCATTTCTTCGGGTCGCATGATATGCTAATTAGTGTAATCGCAAATATGAAAGCAATCTTTTTCATGGCATTTGTAAGTTACTTAATGTCTGTGGGGTAAATATCGAAAACCCATGTAAAGTTTAATTCGTCGCTATGGCTATATTTTTTCATATATAACCGCCAGTAAGATTCATTGAAGAATTGCCGCTCCTCTGCGTCTCGGTCTGCATAATTCCAACTCTTTAATAAGCTCCCTTCATTCGAAAGAATATCAGTATGCTGATCTTGGACCGCTGTTTTTTTCCAAATGTCATATAAGCCGTTGAAAGACGGAATACCCCAATGTTGCGGAGGACAAAATGAATGAAAACAGACGGAATCACCCGAAATAATTGTTAATATCGACATTAAATGTCCGGGAACAGTTGTTATACTTATTGGCTCATTAGTTGCGTTTTTCACATACCAGTAGGTATAATGAGTCTTTAAATGCTCAGGTGGATCACATGAGACACCACCCAGAATGATTATACATAGGACGAATATTTTTTTCAAAATAGATTGATTTTAATTTATTACAAACTCATGGCATTTGTGAACTACTCAATATCTGCGGGGAGAATGTCAAAAACCCATGCAACCTCACAAGTAGATACATGTTGGAGTTGTGGTTTTTGATAAAATCTCCATGAAGTTTCTTGGAATATTCTTACTGACGGATCATTTTTATCCGAAATTTTCCAAGTTTTAAGTAATTGCCCATTTTCTGACAGGACATCCAGATTTTGTTCCACCCCATTCCCGTTCACGTTCCATAATTCATAAAATAGATCAAAAGAGGGAAATCCCAATTTTTGCATAGGTAATCTATGAAAAACAGATATAGAATCTCCCGGATTCAATAGCCGTTCCGTCCTGAAATCACGCTTCTTAATTACAATTGGTTTCCAAGTCATATTTTTTACGTACCAATGTGCACTATTGGTCGGCTCGGTAGTATGAAATATTCTGCATGATACGAACAAAGTAAGGCTGATAACAGCAAAAATTATTTTTTTCATAGACCATAGTTTTCGTGTAAAGATACAAAGGTTCAGGGAACAATGTCCCTGAACCTGTTAAATATATTAATTACCGCAAGTTATTTCAAGCTGCGCGCCTTGATTAATTGTAAACGGAGAGTTTATAGTAACAGACTTGTTGGCCCGAAAGGTCAGTTTCGCACTATTCGTTACAGTAACATTCCGCGTAAGAATATTATTCCCTGAAAAAACGAAAGACGAAGAAACCGTTTTGTTGGTATAAAAGGCATCATGCGTCAAATCTCCGGTATCAGGTTTGGGGACATTCGGGGTAATCCCGTTGTCCGTAAATGCCTTTTCGATCTCATCAGCCTTTTCGGGATATTTTTCGTACATTTTTGCGACTAATCTGTCATAGGTATCGACCCCAACGACCAAACAATCATATATCTGCTTCTTAGTTAATACTTTATCCCTTTGCAGGTCCCAAAACACATGAGGTTTAAGCCAAGTATGCACATCCGGATAATCATCCAAAAGACCTGACGGATTGTATTTTTCATAGGCCCGGATATGTCCCATTGAGTAACCCCACATTTCACCAATTCCACAAAGTTCTGCATTCTTACCCGTCCCGTTTCCATAAGAACCGTATGTCATAATATAGCTGATATACTTCGCCCAATGCGCACTTCCTACTTGACTGAAATGACTGGCGTGGGACAACTCGTGATTTACAACGTCATAAACCTTCCGGTAAGAGTGTCCACCTGTTCCTATCGTAATATCAGGTAGAACCTTTTTTAGCATTTGATTCAGCACCGTTGCAAGAGTACCGTAACCGATATTGATAAAAAAGTTTTTCCACGATGAATTACCGTTATACCCAATAGGATGTACAATTCGGCGCAACATAGGTGTCGAGGATGTCGTCCAGCGTTTGAAAACCCAAATTTTAAGATTACGGGGCGGTTTGGCAATTCCTGTTTCTTCGCACATTTTATAGTAATCGTAGGTTGCATTATTAACAGCCGCCCAATCCCAAGCAAAACTTCCAGCATTTATATCGCGTGAGTGTCCTCGGTTACTATGCCAACCCATATTAAGATTGGCCCGTGCAATCGGCCCCCAATTACCCCAGATGTCAAAACCTTTCCTGTTGTCAAAAACAATCGCGTAATGCGGTCCGAATCTGAATTTGCTGTCCATTGTATAATGGCCGCTTTCGTCCGTAAATGTCGTAGACCATTTAATAAATCTATGGCATCTGATTTTAACTCCTTTTACCGGAACAAAAGCACCTGCATAATCATCGTAAACTCTGATAGTTCCCTCCGGTCTGCGTTTTCCGCGAGTTTCCGGTTCCTGTTCTTCAAGGGGGTATCCAAGACTTAAAAAAGCAGCTTCCTCCACATTTATAATACCCCCGCGAGTGGGTGAGATTGTTTCATCTTCTGCCGGAATATAGCATTCTTCAATCACCTCATAAGGTATTTCTTTGGGAAATGCGAAGTCTGGCTTTACGGTTGTATACAACCAAGTAAAACTACCCTCCGGAATAGTCGGGTCTTGATAAACCGCATCTTCCGGAAGTTCGATATTGAGCGGATAGTCGAACAGTTCGAGGTCATAATCGTTTTTCAGGGCAATAAGTTGTAAACTGTCCTGCGGTAAGAATCTGACGTACAAATCCGTCGGTTCAATAGTTTTAGAAACATTATACGAATCGTAAACTCCCTGTATGACATCAACCGTGTACGGATTCGGTAAAAGTTCATATTCTACCATATCACTTCCATCCGAACGGGTTTTTGCGAGTGCCGGCGCGTTGGAATTATCATCGGTCATAATGTCTGTTTCGTCTTTGGTACAAGAGGACAGCATCACTGCCAATAATAATATCACCGAATATATTTTCTTCATAAAACAGTTTTATGTAATTCCGTCAAAATTCAATGATTTCCTATTTCCCGGCAGCTTTTAATTGACTTTCCAATGCAGCGACGCGCGCGGTTAACTCCTGAATGGCGCCCGTCAGAATCGGGATAAGGGCGGAATAATTGACAAGACGGTCACCCTCTTCTGTCATGGCGACTGCTCCGGGAATGATAGCTTCTAATTCCTGCGCCAAAAAACCGTATTCCTCCACACCGCTTTGCACGGGACGAATATTGAATCTTTCGTATTCGCTTTCATCCCTCCAATGATATTTCACGGGATTCAATTTCAGCACCATATTCGTTGACGGGTTAGATTGTGCAGGCGCTATGTTAATGGAAAAAGCAGACCGGGAAACGGGTGTCGTTTTCAATGAGCGAATATTGGTTTTCAGTTTTTCATCCGAAGTCTGATACATCGTGCGGCAATAAAGGTCGATATACAAGGACCTGTCGCTATCCAAAAACACAAGTTTATTGGTTGTAGTAGACATACGGGGATCGGCTGCATGAATGTGCATTTTGATACCGTTCTGGTCCGTGGCCCCCCAATAGTGCGCCCATCCCGCCCAACTCGTCGTATAGGTTTTATACATACCTCGTCCTACGGTGAGTTTGCCGTCCTTGTAGGTCATTTGGGCCAAGCAGTTAATCGTAACTGAAAGAACAAACAGAATGGTGAAGATCGTTTTTTTTCATAAGACAAAATTTTAAGGGTTAAAAGTTATTTTGAGGTTTGGAAATTGGCGTTTTGAATATTGTGGACACGATCATTTTCCGAACGTGCGGGTATATGAAACCGACGGCATGATAGGTATCAGCACCGTTGCCTTATAGCTGCCCCGGTAAGGGTAAATGCTCACGGGGTTTTTGTGCCATGTGGCGTTGATGATCGAGAACTGCCAGTTGCGCACGCCGTTGCGCTTGCGGCGCTCCATGTTGTAGCTGACATCGGCGCGGAAATAGTTGCGCATCCGCATCGTGGGATAGGCCGTGATGCCGATGATCGGATTACCGTCCGTATCCGGATAGCTTTCGTTCGTCAGGCGATACGGAAGCCCGGAGCGCCATGCAACATTGAGTGAAAAGGTATGTTTTCGGCCCGGTCGCTTCACCACGTCGTAGCTGACGAACGCATTGAAATCGTGCGGCACGTCATATTCAAACGGATAGGTTACGCCGTCCGAGCGGCGGCGGGAATCGGTATAGGTATAGGAAGCCGTCAGGCTCAGGCGTTCGGTCTGGTACTGGAGCATTGCTTCAATGCCGAACGCTCGTCCCGTGCCGTAAATGAAGCCGCCGTTGCCCAGCAGGAAATCGTCGCTGTCGTAGATCAGCGGCAGGTTGCGCATTCGTTTATAATAGCCCTCTACCGAAAGGGGCAGGTTTTCGTGCAGCTTCGCACGGCCACCGAGCGATACCTGCCATGCGTGTTGTAACCTGCCGTCCCGAAACGGGGTCCAGAAGTCAATCGGCATCGAGTAGTAATAGCGGTTGAATTGAACAAGCGCCTGAGAATTTATCGTCCCCGAAAGCCAGACCGCATTGTCGCGGCCAAAATCATAGGATAGCTGCGCACGCGGCTCTACTGCATATTTTGTCTGCTCCGAATTGTCATAGACCGCGCCCCGCACACCCACGTCGGCCCGCCAGCCTCCCCATTGAAAGCGGTTGTTCAGGAACAGCGCCCCCGAAACAAGCTGCTCGGAAGAATAGCCGCGGTTCTTGTGCTGTCCGTTGATGATGCTTTTCGTGTGCATCGGTTCGAACCGCTGGTGCGAAAACGCAGCTCCGTACTCCAGCATCCAGATATGCGAAAGCCGTTGGTCGAACGTCATGCGTGCTCCGAACTCGTGGGTTTTGAAAGTCGTTTTGCCCCAATTACTGAAACCGTCGTCTTTAAATTTTGTTTCCTGACGGTTTTGCAGGTAGGTATAGTAGGCCACCACCGAGGAGCGCAGATTATCATTCCAACGCGATTCCAGCCGCAGGGATGCCGTAGTATTGCCCCAGCCGAACCCGTTTTCTGCGTGATCTTCCTTGTTCTTCATGTGGTCGTCGCCGGAATAGATTCCGAGCGAAAGCGTATGATTTCGGTGAATGTCGTAAGTCAGTTTCCCCGTCACGTTGTAGAAGCCGTAGCGGACAGCGTTATCGACGATTGCAAGCACCGCTTCGGGAAAGAAGTAACGTGCTGAAATGAGGTAGGAACCCTTATCGCGTTTGATAGGCCCGTCGAGGGTCCCGGCCAACGACAAGGTTCCCACCGTGAGCGACTGGCGGTGATTTTGTCGGTCGCCCTCGCGTGTGCGAATCTGCGTCAGGGCCGAGAGCCGGGAGCCGTAGGCGGGCGATATGTAGCCTTTCGACACCTCGGCCGATTGGACCGTTTCGCCGCTGAAAATCGAGAGGATGCCGTAGGCATGCGCCTGATTGTAGATCGGCACGTCGTCGTAAAGAATTAATGTCTGGTCGTTGCTGCCGCCGGTGTACAAGGCTTTCAAGGTGGGGGCAAACCTTAATTACCGGAATCTAAACCGGGATCTGGTAAAGGCAAACACCGTGACGGTCGGCCCGGAGCTGGCCTATTACGCCCTGAAAGGACGGAAATTCTCGCTCCTGGGGATCG
>CEAG01011899.1_pt1 | contig 11310 bp, 10 predicted proteins | sample 554891 | NCBI WGS metagenome assembly CEAG01 (sample SAMEA3182116, study PRJEB8094) | gut metagenome | biome: human; feature: gut; material: Stool; isolation source: human stools | place: Canada | collected 2014-02-25
CGAACTATATTATATAGATTATTATATTTTAGTATTTATATATGTTCGGTTGTTGGTTCGCCTACTTTTTTTCGAGCGTTGCAAACGCATGACAGACAAGCAGTTGAGCCACCTTTAGGGGGTGTTCGTTTGGCTGTTCGATTTTTTGTCAAAAAAAATACTAAAAAGAAAACCGCATGTCCCCGAATAGAGCCTCTATTTACGGCAAACAGAGGTTCTATTTCTAATAAACAGAGGCTCTGTTTCATCCCAACAGAACCTCTGTTTTTCTATTCATTCCCCAAATCTCATCTTTTACACCCGCACGGTGTCACACAGAACAACATTATTTCCGTCCTACAGCCCCCAATACAGCCCAAATACCACCATACCGTTCAAAACACCTTCATTCCAGCCAAAAAAGATTTGCACGAACAGCCATTCATGCACTACCTTCGCAGCCGCATCCGACAATGTATGCACAATGGGAATAACCCGCAATCAACAACAAGTAAATAAAAATACGCCTCAATGAAACAACTTCCAAACAACCTCCTGCACGAAGGCTACATCCTGATTCCCAAAGCACTGTTAAAACGTCAGATAAACGACAAAGCGCCGGGAGAACTGGAAGCGCTCCTCCAAGTCCTGATACACGCCAATTACTCGGAAACCACGTACAAGATTCAGCAGATCGACATCGTATGCCAACGCGGAGAATCCGTCATCAGCCAGCAACACTGGAGCCAACTCTTCCAATGGAGCCGATCCAAAACCCTCCGCTTCTTTCAAAAGATCCAGGAAGAGGGCATTATCAAGATCATCCCGCACCAGAAAGGAATCTTCCACATTCATATCAACAACTATGATTTCTGGACCGGCTGCATCTCTCCGGAAACCCGCGAAGAAAAAAAGAAAGAAAAATCCGAAGTGTTCGACGTTTTCTGGGATAAATATCATGAAACGATGCAAAAACCCAAACAGTACGTCGCCCGTGCCCGCCGCGAATGGGACAAGCTCACCAAAGAGGAACAACAGACAGCCATCGACCACATCGAGGAAGTCTACTACCACACCAACGACACACGTTTCATCCCCCTTGCCGCCACCTACCTGAAAGACAAGGCTTTCTTAAACGAATATATAGACTAAAAAACATCGAAAAGAAATGCAACCACACGCCAGCGAACTCGAAGAAGCCATCATTGGAGCCTGCCTGATAGAACAGGAGGCCCTGCCACTCGTAGCCGACAAGCTACGTCCCGAAATGTTCTACGACGATCATCATCAACTGATCTTCGCCGCCTTGATAGCCATGTATCAGGCAAACAAAAAGATAGATATTCTCACCGTCAAAGAAGAGCTCACCCGTCGCGGAGTGCTCGAAAAGATAGGTGGACCGTATACCATCGTACAACTAAGCAGCCGGGTAGCTTCCTCCGCCCACATCGAGTATCACGCGCAAATCGTCCACCAGAAATATCTGGCACGCGAAGCCGTAGTCGGCTTCAACAAACTCCTCACCTGCGCCATGGATGAGACAATTGACATCGACGACACCCTCATCGACGCGCACAACCTGCTCGACCGTCTCGAAGGCGAATCCGGACACCACGACCATATACGCTGCATGGACACCCTAATGACCGACACGCTGAAAGAAGCTGAATTGCGTATTGCCAAAAGCGTGAACGGCGTCACCGGCATCCCCACCGGACTGACCGAACTCGACCAGAAAACGGGCGGTTTGCAGGATAGTGATCTGATAGTGATAGCCGCCCGGCCTTCCGTAGGTAAAACGGCTTTTGCCCTGCACCTGGCACGCAGCGCGGCAATGGCGGGCAATGCGGTGGCCGTCTACAGCCTTGAGATGCAAGGGGAACGCCTTGCCGACCGATGGCTGGCAGCAGCAAGCAACATTAATCCTTACCGGTGGAGGAACGGAATACCTACCCTGCAAGAGATGGAAAATGCCCACACCGCAGCTTCAGAACTATCAGGACTCCCCATCTACGTAGACGACAGCACTTCTGTCAGCATGGATCACATTCGCTCAAGTGCCCGGCTACTGAAGAGCCGCAATCAGTGTGACGCAATTATTATCGACTACCTGCAACTCTGCGACATGACTACCAAGCAGGCCAACCGCAACCGCGAACAGGAAGTGGCACAAGCCACCCGGAAAGCCAAGTTGCTGGCCAAGGAGCTGCATATTCCCGTCGTATTGCTTAGTCAGCTGAACCGCGAGTCGGAGAATCGTCCCGGAGGACGTCCGGAACTGGCACACCTGCGCGAGAGCGGAGCTATCGAACAGGATGCGGACGTCGTGATGTTGCTTTACCGACCGGCCATGCAACGCGTCGTCACCGACCGGGAAAGCGGTTACCCGACAGAAGGACTGGGGGTGGTTATCGTTGCCAAGCAGCGTAATGGAGAGACTGGGAATGTATATTTCGGACATAATCCGTCGATGACAAAAATATATGACTATGTTCCGCCATTGGAATATTTGGAAAAACATGCTAAATAAAACAATCTATTATACAAATAATCAAGACATTTTATCAAAATAGTATTGATACATATCCGGTGCAAAACTTTTTATATTATCAGAGAAAATAAAACCATATTTACTTGACTTCTCCTCTCTGATTTTGTATATTTGTAGTATCAAAAAGAAAACATATAATTATTCACTTAAACCTTAACTTTTCAAATTTATGGATGTATTAGTAGAACGCTATCAGCGCAAAAAGTATGTAAATCAGGAGGATGCTCCGTTACTGTATTACATACGTCAGAAATCGGGCAATGTAAGAGTGATGGACGTTGATACGATGGCTACCGCCATCGAAAGTAAATCGTCACTGACTGCCGGAGATGTGAAACACACCATTGAGGCATTTGTGGAACAGTTGCGCCTGTCGCTCACCCAGGGCGATAAGGTGAAGATTGACGGATTGGGTACGTTCCACATCACGCTGACTAGTGACGGTACGGAGACTATGAAAGATTGTACGGTGCGCAGCATCCGCCGTGTCAATGTCCGCTTTGTTGCCGACAAAGCGTTGAAGCTGATGAATTCGAGCCATACGAGTACACGAAGCGAAAACAACGTGGACTTTGTCCTGGGCGGAAAGGGAGATGGCAGCGATTCCGGAAACGGTCGTTCGGACGATGGTTCCGACAGCGGTTCGGGAGGCAATAAACCGGGCGGTGGAGAAGCACCGGACCCGGCAGCGTAAATAGGCTGCCCGCTCTATCTTCTTTGGCAGAATGAAACTTCATCCTTAGAAAAAACAGTATCACATGGTTTCAGGAACTGATCCATGTATGGTTCCTTGCCATGTGGTTGCTGTTTTTCTGTTTTTCTCTTTCCCGCATTTTCTCATTTTCTTTATTTCTCCATTTTTTCATTCTCGTGTTTTTTAGTTTTCCTATTTTTAGTTTCTCTTATTTTTTAATTCTCAATTCTCAATCTTTAATTTTTAATCTTTAATTCAAGAAAGATGTTAGACAAAATCATTGATATCATTACAGCTATCCTCCCTTTTTTCGGAGGTCGCAAAAAACGTCAGCAAATGATGCAGGACGTCAAAGAGTTTAGCGAACTAGTGAAAGAGCAGTATGGCTTCCTTATGAAGCAGCTCGAAAAGGTGCTCAAGGATTATTTCGATTTGAGCGACCGTGTGAAGGAAATGCACTCGGAGATTTTTTCATTAAAAGGCAAACTTTCGGAAGCTGTCACTTTACAGTGTGTCAATAAAGAGTGTATTCAGCGCAACAATGGTTCCGAATCCACATCATCATCCACTTCTTTAATACCTGCCTAACGCATGAGAACTATTAATCTGATTGTCGTGCATTGCTCCGCTACCCGCGAGGATAAATCTTTCACCGAACATGATTTGGACGTTTGTCATCGTCGCCGCGGCTTCAATGGTGTGGGTTATCATTTTTATATTCGTAAGAACGGGGATATTAAGTCTACCCGTCCGTTAGAACGGATCGGTGCGCATAGCCGTGGTTTCAACCGGGAAAGTATCGGTATCTGCTACGAAGGCGGACTGGACTGCATGGGACAGCCGAAAGACACGCGCACTTGTTGGCAGAAACACTCGCTACGGGTTCTTATCCTGACTTTATTAAAGGATTTTCCGGGATGCCGTGTCTGCGGACATCGTGATCTTAGTCCTGATCTTGACGGAGACGGTGAGATTGAACCGGAAGAGTGGATCAAGGCTTGTCCCTGTTTCGAAGCGAGCAAGGAGTGGGATAAAGAATAGGTTTCTTTTTTCATTTACATACTCTATTGTTAGTTGTTATTGGTTAATTGTTATTGGTTATTAATCAAGAAAACCCGGACTTTCGCAAGCCCGGGTTTTCTGCATCTTGGGAACGCCTCCTTTACCTATAGGGAAATGGGGGACTAGCAATTTGATTCTAGTACAACAAAAAGACGCTCCGAGAGTAAAAAATAAAAAGGGATACCTGTGGGAAATGTGGGAGGCATCCCTTTTCTAAAGAAGAACAAAGAGGAAGGATGGACTTTCACAAGCTGTGTCCTTCGCTTTGTTCTGGGGTAAAAATATCTTCACACACAAGTGAAGAATGGGTTTATTTGTTTTTTCTCAATATATAATATATTATGAGATTCTCTATCCTATTAGTCTACCCATTCGGCAACTGTAACAGTCACTACTTTAGCCTCTACCGTTCCCCATGGAGAAGTAGGAATAGCCTTTACTTTGACTGTCATAGCCTTATGATTCTGGGTAGCATTCGGGTTCTTCAATGTAAGCTTGCCGGTTGTGCCGTCCAGAGTAAAGTTATCATTATCTTCACCGGCTACCAATTCAAATGCTACAGTGAAGCCAAATATTTCTGCACCCTTAGAGTTTTGATAGACATCGGAAGCATTAGTAGAAGGCCAAAGCTGACGATCTGAAGCATCTTTCCATACTAATGCGCTTGATACATCAACGCCCTCTCCTCTTTTTGCAGCAGAAGACACATTAAATTCCAGCTTGTCTTTACCTTCATCAGTACCCTTGTAATCAAATGTACCGTTCATCTTAGCAGTATTGAATACAACAGGAATTGTTTTGGTAGAAATAACTTTCTCTTCACATTTTGCTTCTACTTTTACGCTAAAGCCAGCACCACCTACAGGATAATTTTTTGTTACTGAAAGCGCACCAGTAGTTGCATTAAGAGTTACACCAGCAGGAGTGTCACCTACAACAGAGAACTTAAATGCTCCACCAAGAGAGGTCAATGCATTCTTAAGATCCATATAGTTACTGAAAAGTTCAGTCAGATCTCTTTCGGCAGTCACTGCAGTTATTGGACTACTACCTGTTTCCTTAAGATTCAATACAGCCTTGGTTCCATCCCAAGCATTTGAGTTAGCCAATGTAAGATCAGCTTCTGCAGGATAACTTACCTGTACATTTTCCAATGTGACATCAATACTGTAATCACCCTTAGAAATCCGGGTAACGATTGTTGTCGGTGTTTCGCAGACCGTATTTTGAGGAACTATCAATGCAAGTTTATAGTCTGTAGAACCGGTATCACCCAACTTAATTGTTCCACCTACAGGAGAAACTATTGCATAAGAACAACCATCGAAATTAGTAATAGGAGAACCTCCCAATGCAGCCTTTATAGCAGTCAAAGCATCATTATCTTTAATAAGAAGCTTCTGATCGCTGTTACCATTCCACAGAATAGGATCTTCAGAAGCAAGTGTAACTGTTTGTGCCGTTCCTTCACTAACGGTTTTAACTTGCGCATATTCCTTAGCGGCATATTCAACTGTCTTCGCACCCGGAGTTCCGGCTGTTGCAGGATCTGTCACTGTGACTGTAGATTGCACTGTGGCTGTGCTTCCCGCCGCTCCTTTAGCTTCCAAGATACCGGTCGTTGCACCCAAATTAAAGTTAGAAGTAACATCAGCAGTCGTTGCGAATGCTACACTGAAATTAGCATCAGAGATGCCAAGTTCACTCAATGTCTTTGTTGCAGGAGTACCTTCAACAGCGCTAGAACCATTTATCGACGGATACACAGTTACGCTATAATAAGATTCAGTCTCTCCGTTCTTTCCTTTGTAGTCAAGTTTGCCACCTTTAGCCAATTGAGTTACTGTTCCATTTGCAGACTCCCATACCACATTGTCGATATACAAATCACTCTTCACAGCGGCAAAATAGTTTGAAGCAACATCATTCAAGGTATTCTTATCGGCAGCAACCTTGTCTGTTACAGTCAGAGCTACGGCATAGCTATTTTTTACTGCACTGGCATCCAACGTCACTTCAATCAAGTTAGGTTCTTTCTTTGCATCTACCACTTTGATTCCTTTTATTTTGAACGGATCGTTTAATGCACGCGTCTGCACTTTCTGGCAATCTACAGAAACTACATATTTTGCATTCTCATTTACAGCACCATCCGCTTCGAAACAAGCAACCAAATCCGTTATAACTGAAGCCGGAGATACACGGAATCTCACTGCCACTTCGTCCACATTGACTACAGGTTGCCAATTATGACTGCCCATAGCATCAAAGTCCGCATAGAATGTATTGAACTGTACCTGTCCGTCTGCATAAGTTGGCACATATACAATACTCTGAATCATACCTTTGATAGCGTCGATTTCAGCATCAAGTCTGGATTCGAGGCTTTTTATAACACCGCCAACTTGTTCGGATTCGCTCTTTATAATATCTTTAACCGCTTGGCTAAATGTACCTGTTGCAGGTAATTCGAGTGCTGCCAATTGTTTTTTCGTATCATCAATTTGCTTGATAATATCCGCATAACTCTTATAATCAGCACCCTCTTCAGTACTTACATAAGCATTGATAGCATCTAAAAGATTATCCAGTTGAGTTTGTTTCCCGATGGCTTCTTCACTAAAGAGCTTCTCATAAACATCTTTCACGAATGTTTCCAAAGTCGTTTTCACTCCGTACTGGGCAGTCAGGTAATTATTAATACCACTCAACTCTGTAGAAATACCTTTCTGAACAGCTTCTGTTACGTATTGAGCTATTTTCCCCCATTTAGAAGTGTCGTCTCCCTCGTGTTGAAGGGCATTTATGATAGCTTGGTTTACATAAGCCCCAAAACTGGTACTTTCGTAAGCACTTGCATCCTTTTTACCAGATGTAATGTATGCCTGTTCTGCTGCAATCAGTTCAGATAATACGGTTTTAACATTCTCAAGTTCTTCAATCTTCTTTTCCAAACCACTGACACCATCCTCACCTTTGAGAATCTTTTGCAGAGTGGTCAGTTGATTTTGAAGATCTGCCAATCTTATTGCCAAATCTTTAGCTTTATCGCCTGTGGCATCCGCCAAAGCTTGTTCCAGTGCAGCGATTTTTTCTTTCAAAGTTTTTTCACCATCCGGATTTTCCACAAGTGCGCTCAAGTCATTCAGTTGTGTCTGCAAATCCTGTTTTGCCTTTTCAACTGCGTTCTTCATGTCTTCTGTACTTACCGGACTGGTTGATGTGATTTTATCGACCTGCTCCTGCAAGCCTTTAATATCATCATCGTAGTCCTTACAGCTTGTCACCACTGCACTGACTGTAAGCGTCAATGCCCCGAAAAGCATTACCCTAACAAAATTTTTCTTCATAACTACTTAAAAATTACATTAATAATATATTATTAAACACTAAGTTTCAATAATAGCCACCCGTTACTTTGTAGGTAACGGGAAAACCTTTGTGCCTGCTCTTCGGGAGTAGTCAATACTGAAAAATGATACGATAAGCAATGAAACTTTTTTACCCCTGCTTCTGAAAGGCAGTAGAGGGAAGGAGATCTTTTGCAAAAATTTAGAAGTTAACAAAGCCCTAATACAAAGAATCCGCGTGTTTTATTTGGTTAATTCCTATTTTGAGTAGTTTATTAGAAAAAATGTATGATTTCGTTTGGTTGTTTTAAGAAATATGCTCATATTCGCACCGATATTCATTCCCGTTACCTACAAAGTAACAGAGTAATTTTCAAGCAATTACGCCTACAACAGAGCGTTTCACGAAGTCAAGAACTTGTTTATTTGCTTCATCAATTTTCTTACTCCGGAAAGGTTTCAAATAAGTCTCCGTCACAGTGATAGACGAATGTCCCATCGCTTCGGAAATAATGCCCGGATGAATTTCACAATAATAAGCTGTCGTAGCCCAGGTATGGCGGGCGGTGTACGAGCTCAACTTATCGGATAATCCCAATAATTCACCTAGTAACATCAACTGTTGGTTAAAGCTGCGCAATGCCAACTGATATTCGCGATATGCCTCTTTAGTTCCTTCACGGCTTTTCAACAATGGAAATAAATAAGGAGAAGAAGGATCACGATTCATATACTTCTTCACCAAGATCATCGCTTCGGGAGTCAATGTCACCGACAATGGTCGTCCTGTCTTACGTCTGCGATACGTTATTACGTTATCACGCAAATCACTCTTACGCAAATAAGCGAGATCGACAAACGGCATACCACGAAGCGAAAACATCAGAATGAACAACTCTTGCGCCTGACATACAGCAAATGGCACACCTGATGTACGAGACAATTTGGCAAACACCTTCTTCATATCGTCATCACACAACGCACGTTTATGATCGGCACGAGTACCGGTATAAACAGAGCGGAACAGATGAGGTACATAAGGAGCTTTCCCAAGATCGACGGCACGATTGTAAACCGCACGAAACGTACGCAGATAAGTGGAAACGGTGTTCCAGCTACAACCACGACTACGAAGGTAAACTTCGAATCCCTTCAGCCACTCCGAAGTTACTTCACTAAAAAGCAAATCTTCTTCCCCACAATAAGCAATGATGGCATTCAGACTGCTACGATAAACATGCGCAGTACCGAAGTTTCCCTCCACCTGTAGCCCCATGGCTACCTGCTTCATAAATGTTACTACTTTCAACATTTCTCAATTTATTAATTTATTCGACAATAAAGATACAAGTATTCTCGCTATTACCACCCGGATAGTTCCAAAGATATTCTATCATTTATATAACTGCCATCCATCAATATTCATTTTTTATTGTTACTTTTGTGAGAAAATGAAAGAGTTATGAACCAACCAGTAAAGCGCAAACGTATTCCGTACGGAATGATGAACTTTATCGATGTCCGCGAAGACGACTGTTATTACGTGGACAAGACACATTATATCCCGCTTATAGAAAACGCGAACAAGTATTTCTTTTACATTCGCCCGCGAAGGTTCGGAAAGAGCTTAACGATCTCCATGCTCCGACATTATTATAACATATTAGAAGCGGACAAGTTTGAGAAATGGTATGGCGACCTGTACATAGGAAAGCATCCCACTCCCGAACGAAATTCATATCTCATCATTTATCTAAACTTTGCCGTAGTTAATGCCGAATTAAATAGTTACCGGCAATCATTGGACGCACATTGCAACACAGAATTCAACTTTTTCTGCGATGTCTACGCGCAATATCTTCCCGAAGGGATAAAGGAAGAAATGAATAAGAAAAAGGGAGCCGTAGAGCAACTGGATTATCTATATAAAGAATGTGTGAAGACCAATCAACAGATTTATCTGTTCATTGATGAATACGACCACTTTACAAACAAAATCTTATCAGAACCTGCCTGTCTGGAAGATTACAAGAGCGAGACGCACGGAACCGGTTATCTGCGCAGCTTCTTCGATACGGTGAAAGCAGGCACGGACTCCACTATCAAACGTTGCTTCGTGACTGGTGTCAGCCCCGTCACGATGGACGATCTCACCAGCGGATTCAATATCGGCACCAATTATTCGCTCTCTCCGGAATTTAATGAAATGACCGGATTCAACGAAGAAGAGGTACGCGCAATGCTGGATTATTATGCCACTACCTGCCAGTTTCACCACTCTACCGACGAGCTGATAGAAGCTATGAAACCTTGGTATGACAACTACTGTTTCTCAGAGAAAAGTTATGGCGGTACTACAATGTACAACTCCAATATGGTACTCTACTTTGTGGATAATTACATCCGGAATGGAGGCTATATGCCACGTAATATGGTAGAAGAAAACATCCGCGTGGATTACAACAAACTACGAATGTTGATCCGCAAGGATAAAGAATTTGCTCATGACGCCTCGACCATCCAAACATTGGTGCAACAAGGATACATCACCGGTGAATTGAAAACTGGCTTCCCTGCCGAAACAATTGCAGAACCGGATAACTTTATCAGCCTATTATTCTATTTCGGAATGTTGACTATCAGCGGCACCAAACGAGGCAAGACATTATTAACCATTCCTAATCAAGTAGTACGTGAGCAACTGTACAGTTACTTACTAGATACTTACAACGAAGCAAATCTCCGCTTTGACAACTGGGAAAAGGGAGAACTGGCATCAGCAATGGCTTATGACGGCGACTGGAAAGCCTACTTCGACTATATCGCCGAATGTCTGCACCGATATTCTTCCCAGCGCGACAAGCAAAAAGGCGAAGCATACGTACATGGATTTACGTTGGCTATGACCGCACAGAACCGTTTCTATCGCCCCATCTCCGAACAGGAGAATCAGGAAGGATATGCCGACATTTTCATGTTTCCCTTACTGGATATTTATAAAGATATGCTCCATTCCTACATTATCGAACTGAAGTATGCCAAAGGAAAGGATAGTGATGAAAAGGTGGAGCAACTCCGGCAAGAAGCTATCACACAAGCCAACCGCTATGCCGCCAGTGAAACGGTGCAAAAAGCAATCGGAACAACGACGCTGCACAAAATTATAGTCGTTTATCAAGGGATGAAAATGGTGGTGTGCGAAGAAGTTTAAAGTTCGTATATATTTTAATGTACTATAATAAAAGGGGCTGTCTAAACTTGTTAGACAGCCCCTTTTCGATATCTTAGTAGTCTTCTAAATTATTTCTTAGAAGCTTCCAAAGATGCTTTACGGAATTCTTTCATTGCTTTTTCGATTTCCAAAGAAGCTTTACGAGCGCGAGTTCCTGCTGCTTTGTTACCGTTTTCGATCTGTGCGTTAGCATCTTTTGAGAAGTCAGCATACAGAGCTGCTACCTTTTCTACCAATTCTTTCATAATCCTTTTATTTTTTTCGTTAATAATGTGCCGCAAAAATACACTGTTTCCCGAAATAAAAGCATAAAATCAATATTTTTTTTGAAATAATCTTCGAAAAATATCTAAAAAAGGGGCTTTTCACCATTTTTACCTACCTTTGTAGCCATGAAACTGCTTACAGATACCGATTATATACATGCATTGATTGCTGAAGG
>CEAG01044829.1_pt1 | contig 11123 bp, 9 predicted proteins | sample 554891 | NCBI WGS metagenome assembly CEAG01 (sample SAMEA3182116, study PRJEB8094) | gut metagenome | biome: human; feature: gut; material: Stool; isolation source: human stools | place: Canada | collected 2014-02-25
GGTAACAAAGAACGTGTACAGTTGTACCGTGGCGTTGTTATCAAGATTGCCGGACATGGAGAGAAGAAGCGTTTTACTGTACGTAAGATGTCTGGTACTGTAGGTGTAGAACGTATTTTCCCGATTGAATCACCGGCTATCGACAGCATCGAAGTGAACAAAGTGGGTAAAGTTCGTCGCGCTAAATTGTACTACCTGCGTGCTCTTACCGGTAAGAAAGCAAGAATTAAAGAAAAAAGAGTTAACGGTTAATCCCAAACTCCTATTTCTAAATAAAAAAGGGAAGCCGATTGATTCGGTTTCCCTTTTTTAATGTCTCAAATACCTCACCCCACGGAATGGAATTATTCGTCTTGCGGAACGGATAAATGTCCCTTCGCCCGCTATCCCATATGAATAAAAAATGCGAAAAGCAAAAGGAGTACAAGCAAACCTGCATTTTCTACAAGCATTTTCTTTTTTCGTGGGATTAACAAAGATTTTTCATTATAGTGAAAAAAACGTTTGATACGGTTGAAAACTTTGTTTGGTGTATATCAAAAAAAATACCGCCCCGCCGAGATATTCCGGCAGGGCGGCTATATTTTCAATCAAAGACTGAGCTTATTTAATATCTCTCAACTCCCAACCCAACGCACTGGCTCCCAGCACAGCAGCATCAGAGTCTTTCAGTTCGGACATCATCAATTTGGCCTTGCCCTTGTAAATCATCAGGATATTATCATCGATAGCTTTCTGGATAGGCTTGAAGATGTAATCTCCGGACTTAGCCAACCCACCGAACAGAATAATTGCTTCGGGACTGGAGAAAGCAATGAAGTCTGCAATGGCCTCTCCCAGAATAGTACCGGTAAAGTCAAAAATATCCTGTGCCAGCTTGTCACCCTGAACGGCTGCATCGTACACATCTTTAGAGGTGATGTTTTCGGCCGGAATGGAACGCAACAAACTCGGTTCGGTACGTGCAGTGAGGAACTCACGTGCAGTACGCGCCACACCGGTAGCCGAACAGTAAGTTTCCAGACAGCCGTGGCGACCGCATCCGCAGAGACGACCGTTTTCGCGACGTATGATAGTATGCCCCAGCTCTCCGGCAAAACCGTCATGTCCGTATACCATTTGTCCGTTGATAACGATACCGCTGCCTACGCCCGTACCCAGCGTTATCATGATGAAGTCTTTCATACCGCGTGCAGCGCCATAGGTCATTTCACCGATAGCAGCGGCATTGGCGTCATTGGTCAGTGCCGTAGGGATGCCCAAACGTTCTTCAAACATGGCTGCCAAAGGAATTACTCCTTTCCACGGAAGATTCGGGGCAAACTCGATTGTACCGCTATAATAGTTGCCGTTAGGAGCACCGATACCGATACCTTTTATTTTATCAACACCGCCATTCGCGATAATCAGCGGAAGAAGATTCTTGCATACTTCATCTACGTAATTGTCCGCCTCATCATAAGCTCCCGTCTTGATGGAACCACTTGCAAGAATAGTGCCACGTGCATCTACGATACCAAAGACGGTGTTCGTTCCGCCTATGTCAATCCCCACTACATAGGGTTTTTCCATGTTTGAATTCATGATATTTACTTTTTTGTTTAAAGGGTTAGTTATAACATTAATGGTTACAAATTACACAAAGAAAAACGACACTGCAAAATCTTTTTTTAAAAAACTTCACGTCAATTGCAACTTTTCGTCACATAGCTGCGTCTAATAGTTGAAATCAATAAGAACAAAGCTATAAACAGGAAAAACGTGATACAACTGAAAGACATCAACAAGACCTATAACAACGGAGCACCGTTACACGTACTCAAAGGCATCGACCTTGATATCCGAAAAGGAGAGTTCGTCTCTATTATGGGAGCGTCAGGCTCCGGAAAATCCACGCTCCTCAACATCTTAGGCATTCTGGACAACTACGATACAGGAGAATATTACCTGAACGGTACGCTTATCAAGAACCTGAGCGAAAACAAAGCCGCCGAATACCGCAACCGTATGATTGGCTTTATCTTCCAGTCATTCAATCTGATTTCCTTCAAGGATGCGGTAGAGAATGTGGCTCTTCCTCTCTTCTATCAAGGAGTAAGCCGCCGGAAGCGTAACGCTATGGCGTTGGAATATCTGGAACGCCTGGGGCTGAAAGAGTGGGCTCACCACATGCCCAACGAAATGTCCGGCGGACAGAAGCAGCGTGTAGCCATTGCCCGTGCATTGATTACCCACCCCCAGATTATCCTTGCCGACGAACCGACCGGTGCTCTCGACAGCAAGACTTCCGTAGAGGTCATGCAAATTCTGAAAGACTTGCATGAAACGGGCATGACCATCGTGGTCGTAACCCACGAGAGCGGCGTTGCCAATCAGACAGACAAGATTATCCACATTAAAGACGGTGTGATAGGAAGCATTGAAGAGAACCTGAATCACGACGCATCGCCATTCGGCAAGGACGGTTTCATGAAATAACGGACACTGCCGCGTCATTACATTAATCTCCTATCGCTTTATAACATCACTTACAGTAATCATGATAGACCTTTGGCAAGAAATATACGGTACAATCAAGCGTAACAAGTTGCGCACGTTCCTCACCGGTTTTGCAGTGGCGTGGGGCATCTTTATGCTTATCGTACTGCTGGGAGCAGGCAACGGCATCATCCATGCTTTCGAACAAAACGCATCCGAACGCGCATTGAACTCCATCCGCCTGGGCGGTGGCTGGACCACCCAATCGTACGAAGGCTTGAAAGAAGGACGGCGTATCCAACTGGAAAACAAAGACCTCGCCGCAACCGAAAAATACTTTCCCGACAATATCATCACTGCCGGCGCCACCCTGCGGCAGGGAGATGTAAACATCAGCTTCGGACAAGAATACATCAATATCTCGCTGATGGGCGTACACCCGAACTACGTAGAGTCCGAAGCCATCAAGACCGCAAGCGGACGCTTTATCAACCGGAACGATGTGAAAGAACGGCGGAAAGTTATCATTCTTCATAAAAAGTCGGCAGAAATTCTTTTCGGCAAGTCACGTACGGAACCTGTCGGCCGGTTTGTCAATGCAGGCGGTGTAGCCTACCGGGTAGTCGGATTGTACGAAGACCAGGGAGACCAAAGCAGCCTGGCCTTTATCCCCTTCTCCACCATGCAAACCATCTATAACAAAGGCGATAAACTCAACAACATCATCTTCACCACCAAAAATCTGACGAGCGAAGCGGCCAACGAAACCTTTGAGAAAGAGTACCGTAAAGTCATTGCCGCCAACCACCGTTTCAACCCGGAAGATGAAGGCGCAATATGGATATGGAACCGCTTTACACAATACATACAGACACAGAACGTAGCCGGCTTGCTGCGTACCGCCATTTGGGTGATAGGTATTTTTACCCTGCTGAGCGGCATCGTAGGCGTATCGAATATCATGCTGATTACCGTCAAGGAACGCACACGCGAGTTCGGCATACGCAAAGCGCTGGGTGCAGAGCCTTTTTCTATCCTTCGGCTGATTATTGTGGAAAGCGTTACGATTACCACCTTTTTCGGCTACATCGGCATGGTGGCAGGCATCGGAGTAACGGAATGGATGAATTCCGCCTTCGGCACACAAACAGCAGATGCGGGTATGTTTCAAGCCAGGATGTTCTCGGACCCCACAGTGGACATCGGCATTGCCATACAGGCTACATTGACCCTGATTGTCGCAGGTACGCTTGCCGGATTCTTCCCGGCTAAAAAGGCGGTAAGCATCAGTCCCATCGAAGCACTTAGAGCAGATTAAACGATTATGAGAATAGACATGGATACATGCGAGGAAATCCTCGTTACGATAACAAGAAACAAGACACGCAGTCTGCTGACGGCATTCGGTGTATTTTGGGGCATCTTCATGCTTGTGGCACTTATTGGCGGCGGACAAGGCATGCAGGAACAAATGAAAGCGCAATTTGAAGGTTTCGCTACAAACTCCGGATTTATTGTGGTACAAAAGACAAGCGAGGCCTACAAAGGATTTCGTAAAGGACGCTGGTGGGACCTGGAAATGGAAGACGTGGAACGGGTACGCAGCATCGACGGAATAAAAACGGCCACTCCTTCGTTTGCCCAATGGGGACAGACAGCCGTTTACGGAGAAAATAAATACGAATGCAGTGTCAAAGGTTTATACCCCGAATATGAACAGATAGAGCATCAGGAAATGACGTACGGCCGCTTTATCAATGACGTGGATATACGTGAGGCGCGCAAGGTATGCGTCATTGGCAAACGCGTGTACGAAAGCCTCTTCAAGCCGGGCGAGGACCCTTGCGGAAAATATATCAGGGTAAACGGCATTTATTACCGTGTTATCGGCATGTGCTCTTCCGAGGGTAATGTGAACATACAGGGACAGGCTTCGGAAGCGGTTACCCTACCCTTCACAACGATGCAGCAGACATATAATCTGGGACAAAGGATAGATGTAGTCTGTTTTATCATGAAACCGGGAGTAAAGGTTAAGGACGTAGAACCGGAAATAGAACATCGCATCAAAGCCGCCCATTACATCTCGCCGGACGACAAACAGGCAATCATGTTCCTCAATGCAGAAGCCATGTTTTCCATGATGGACACACTGATGACAGGTACCCGCATCCTTATCTGGATGGTGGGCTTGGGAACCTTGTTTGCCGGAGCTATCGGCGTATCCAATATCATGATGGTAACGGTAAAGGAACGCACTACGGAAATAGGCATACGGCGTGCCATCGGTGCCCGTCCCAAAGATATTCTGCAACAAATCCTTTCGGAAAGTATGGTACTGACTACCGTAGCCGGCATGGCAGGTATCTCTTTTGCCGTACTTATACTGCAAATACTGGAAAGTGCAGCGAATGATCCCGGAGTCATCAAGACCCATTATCAAGTCTCCTTCGGACTGGCTATCGGCACTTGCGCCCTTCTCATTGCATTAGGGATGCTGGCAGGACTGGCACCTGCTTACCGCGCAATGGCCATCAAACCTATCGAAGCGATAAGGGATGAGTAAAAAACGGCAAGGTAACAGACTGATAAAACGATAGAAAAATAAAACAATAATACAATAAAGATGAAAACAAAGAAGTATCTGAAAATCGCATCACTGGCGGTAGTAGCTGCCATATTTATCTGGACATTCGTGTTTTTGTACCGGAAATCCCAGCCCACTGTAAAGGTATATGAGACCATCGTTCCGGAAACAGCCGATTTGGAAAAGACAACCGTAGCCACCGGAAAAGTGGAGCCCAGAGATGAAGTGCTTATCAAGCCGCAAATATCCGGTATCATTTCCGAAGTATATAAAGAAGCCGGACAAAGCGTCAAGCAAGGCGAAGTGATTGCCAAAGTAAAGGTTATCCCCGAACTGGGCACGCTGAACTCTGCCGAAAGCCGCGTCCGTCTGGCAGAAATCAATGCCAAACAAGCCGAAACGGACTTTGCCCGTGTCGAGAAATTGTTTAATGACAAACTCATCAGTAACGAAGAATACGAAAAGGGGGAAGTGAACGTAAAACAGGCACGGGAGGAATTGCAAACAGCCAAAGACAATCTGGAAATCGTAAAGGAAGGTATCACCAAGAACAGCGCTTCATTCAGCAGCACATTGATTCGTTCCACCATTACCGGACTGATTCTGGACGTACCTATCAAAGTCGGCAACTCCGTTATCATGAGCAATACGTTCAACGACGGAACAACAATCGCCACGGTTGCCAATATGAATGACCTCATCTTCCGGGGCAACCTGGATGAGACCGAGGTAGGCCGCGTACACGAAGGCATGCCGGTAAAGCTGACTATCGGTGCTTTGCAAAACCTCTCGTTCAATGCCGTACTGGAATACATATCTCCGAAAGGCGTAGAAGAAAACGGAGCCAACCAATTCGAAATCAAAGCGGCCATCCAGGCGCCGGACAGCGTACAAATCCGTTCCGGCTATTCTGCCAATGCGGAAATTGTGCTGGAACGTGCCCTCAAGACGCTCGCCCTGCCGGAAAGTACGGTTGAGTTCAGTGGAGACAGCACCTTTGTATATGTACTGACCGACAGTGTACCTCAACAGAAGTTCAAACGCCAACAGATAGAAGTAGGCATGAGCGACGGTATCAAAATTGCCGTCAAAAGCGGCCTGACTGCCAAAGACAAAGTGCGTGGCGCCGAGAAAAAAGATAAATAACCGTTATACTTAGAAGAAGCAAAAACGCCATGAAGAAAAAGATACTTATATATATGGCCGTTCTGGCTTGCATACAAGTTCAGGCGCAAGACCGCTGGTCGCTACGGCAATGTATAGACTACGCCATCGAGCATAATATCGACATCCGCCGGACAACCAATGCAGCCGAACAAAGCAGTGTTGAAGTGAATACCGCCAAATGGGCACGACTGCCGAACCTTAATGCCAGTGCCGGACAAAACTGGAACTGGGGACGCACGCAGACCGCTATCAAGGACGAGAGTACCGGTGATTACTCCACCGTATATGTCAACACAGGCAGTCACGGTACAAATATGTCCGTTTCCACCAGTATTCCACTGTTTACCGGACTCGAGATACCCAACCAGTATGCTTTGGCCAAATTAAACCTAAAAGCCGCTCTTGCCGACTTGGAGAAAGCCAAAGAAGATATCTCCATCAATATAGCCTCAGCCTACTTACAGGTACTGTTCAACGAAGAACTGCACCGGGTTTCTTTAGGACAAGTAGAGCTGAGCAAAGAACAATGCAACCGCATAGAGCGGCTGGCGGAAGTAGGGAAAGCCTCTCCGGCAGAAGTTGCCGAAGCCAAAGCACGTGTAGCGCAGGATGAGATGAATGCGGTACAGACGGGCAATAACTATCAACTGGCATTGCTCGACCTCAGCCAGCTTATCGAACTGGAAACACCGGAAGGTTTCCTCTTGGAAAATCCTGCCGCAACAATAGAACTTATCCCATTGGCTTCTCCGGACGAAATATATCAGTTAGCATTAGGTTGCAAGGCCTCAATACAAGCTGCACAGTATCGTCTGGAAGGAAGTAAACACAGTATCCGAATCGCCCAAAGCGGTTACTATCCGCAACTGACTCTCAGCGGGAGTCTCGGTACGAATTATTATTCGACAATCAACCGCACTTTCAGCCAACAAATGAGTGATAATTTCAACAAATACATCGGTTTTAATCTGAGTGTTCCCATCTTTAACAGACTGGCTACACGCAACCGGGTACGTACAGCCCGTCTGCAACGTGAAAACTACTCCTTGCAACTGGATAATGCCAAGAAGGACCTCTACAAAGAAATTCAGCAAGCGTGGTACAATGCGGCAGCATCCGAAAGCAAGTACACAAGCAGCAGCGTGGCAGCCACGGCAAGCGAAGCATCGTTTAAGCTGATGAGCGAGAAATACGAAAACGGGAAAGCGAACGCCGTAGAGTACAATGAGGCCAAGCAGAATCTGATGAAAGCACAATCCGATGAACTACAAGCCAAATACGAGTACCTGTTCCGTACCAAGATACTGGACTTTTATAAAGGAGAGCCTATCGAATAAATACAATTTTGGTTGTTGTGTGTTTGTAAGGAGATGAACACTTTTTATTTATTTCTTTTCAGGCACGGAATTCACAGAAAAAGAAGTAAAGAAAATATGTGTTTTCCGTGTAGTCCGTGCCTGAAAGAAATCATCAGGTATATTGAAGTATCCCCCGTTTATCAGTTATAAATACACATGGATAAGCGTTTAATTTCGTCTTGACGCTTCTTTACTTCTTTCTGACGAACGGGAAGAAGAACGTGTTGTACGCGTAGAGGATGAAGAAGAGTTGCTGCGTCGTCTTACGCTTTCGTTTTCCTTTTGAGTACTCTGCCCGCGTTTAGGAGCATTTACTTCCTTCTTAGTATCGGAACGGCGTACCGGACCGTTGGTAGTAGGACGGCGATTGGACTGTTCCACATTAGGGCGCGTACCGGAATTGGGACGGATATGAACCGAACCGAAATCCGAACGCCGGCTCGTATGGTACGATTTATTATCACGGATACGGAAAGAGCCGTTATAGGTAGGATGGTTATGTCTGCCCCGGTAATAGCTCACATTATGATAATGGACACGGTTATGTCCGCCACAGTAAGTACGATAATGATAAGGACGCGGATAGTAGAAATGATTCGGATTGGTATAAGTAACATAAATCCGGAAAGACCAATGCCCGCCACTCACATAAATCGGACGGAAAAAGTAGGCAGCCTGCATGAAACGGGAATACTGTCTGCGGCTCAATACCCAGCGTAAATCGTCATTGCGTATATCCAGATAATCGTAATACCGATTCAACGCCCATTCTTCACCCCTCAGCACATCATCCATCAGATAACGTACACCTGAAATAAAGTCATAATTAATTTCATATACATCATTATACTGAGCCGTATTCAGATTCAGTTCATAAGCCATCTTATCCGTAAGAAAGCGTGTTTCTTTACGCACTTTACTGTTACTCATGGCCGCATGGCAGGCAACAGTACTCATTATTACGGCAAATAACATAAATAATATTCGTTTCATGGCAGCATTCTTTACAAGTTTATATTCCATCATTTTAGTAAAAACAAAAATAGGGGAATATTTTCCCCCATCCTTCTGTTTCTCTCTAATATGTTATAGGGAAAACCCTATTGCAGGTAGGGATTAGAGTTTTTTTACCAGTTCAATCCCATTTTCCTGCAGCAATACCACATGTTTTTTGTATAAATCGCCAACTGCTTTTTTAAAGGTTTTCTTGCTGACACCGAATGTATCGTAAATCTCTTCGGCAGGGCTCTTGTCATGCAAAGTGATGTGTCCGCCCTGCTCACGGATATAATCCAATAAGGTAGCAGCAAAGTCTTCCACCTTGCCCTGCCCCGGTTTCTGAAGTATCAGGTCAATCTTGCCATCCTCGCGAACCTGCTTTACATAAGCCTTCAATGTCATGCCTGTATGCAGGGGTTGAAATATCTCGCTTTCATACAGCAAACCGCTATATCGGTTCTCAATAATAGCCTTAAAACCTAAATCAGTCTTCTGCCAGATAAGTATGCTGACTTCCTGACCGGGTTCATAAGGCGCTTTTTCTTTCGAAAGATAACGGTCCACTTTGGCAGAGGCTACAATCCGATAACTCTCGTCATCCAGATGAGCATGGATTACATATTGCTTCCCAACCTGCATCTTCATTTTCTGTTCACGGAAAGGAACAAACAAATCTTTCATCAATCCCCAGTTGAGGAAAGCGCCGTATTGATTTATCCATGCCACTTCCAAACAGGCAAACTCACCGACCTGTACTAATGGTGTCAGCGTAGTAGCTACCAACCGTTCCTCGTTATCCAGGTAGATAAACACAGTCAGTTCATCTCCCGACTTGCAGTTTTCGGGCACATAACGCGACGGAAGCAGAATTTCTCCTTCTTCACCACCATCCAGATACATGCCGAAATCAACCTCTTTCACCACCCTCAAAGTATTGAACTTTCCTAACTCTATACTCATACAAATTATATTTCGTAATATTTATAACAAGAACGATACGCAATAGAACACAGCCTATTCCGGCATCCTGCGCAAAGATAGCGAAAGGTGAGCGCAATACCAAGCCAAAAGTCCGCTTTTGAGCGCGGGTACTGCCGAGCCGTGTCCTACCTTATACAAAGATAAAGATAAGGAATAACTTTTCGCTCTAAAAGATAACTTTTTTATATAAACAACTCTTCTGGAAAACGGTTATCTTTGTAACGTAACAATCGACAAAAGCGTTTATTATTCACCTTTAAATAATATAATTATGGAATTTATTACAAACGAAAAGCTGACCATTGTAGGTGCAGCCGGTATGATCGGCTCCAACATGGCACAGACTGCAATCATGATGCACCTTACCCCGAACATCTGTTTATACGACCCTTATGCTCCCGGTCTGGAAGGTGTGGCGGAAGAAATGTTCCACTGCGGGTTCGAAGGTCTGAACCTGACATTCACATCCGACATTAAAGAGGCTCTGACCGATGCCAAATATGTAGTGTCTTCCGGTGGTGCAGCCCGTAAAGCAGGTATGACCCGTGAGGATTTGCTAAAAGGCAATGCCGCCATTGCCGAAGAATTCGGTAAGAACGTGAAAGCTTACTGTCCGGATGTGAAGCACGTGGTTGTCATCTTTAACCCGGCCGATATTACCGGCCTGATTACATTATTGTACTCAGGATTGAAGCCATCTCAGGTTACAACACTGGCAGCCCTTGACAGTACCCGCCTGCGTAGCGAACTTTCCAAACATTTCGGCATTGCTCCCGATAAGATAGAGAACTGCCGTACATATGGCGGACATGGCGAACAAATGGCTGTATATGCTTCTACCGCCAAAGTAGATGGGAAACCGTTGCTGGATATCATCGGCACTCCTGCCCTGACAAAGGAAGAATGGGCAGAAATACAGACCAAAGTTACCAAAGGCGGCGCTAACATTATCGCTTTGCGCGGTCGTTCTTCTTTCCAAAGCCCTGCGTATATTTCCATAGAAATGATTGCTGCCGCCATGGGTGGAAAGCCTTTCCGCTGGCCGGCAGGCACATATGTACACAGTCACGGTTTCGACCATATCATGATGGCTATGGAAACCGAAATCAATAAGGACGGTGTGCACTACAAAGAGCTGAAAGGTACTCCCGAAGAAGAGGCTAAACTGAAAGAAAGTTACGCCCACCTCTGTAAACTACGCGACGAAGTTATAGGAATGGGCGTATTGCCGCCCATTAAAGACTGGCACAGTATCAATCCGAATATAGATTAAACAATTACGTAGAAATCTATACTCATAACTAATACAAATATCCCCTTTGTTCTTGTTTTAAAAGCTACAAAGGGGATTTTTCTAATATTTTTCCTCAAAAAGCCTTGTAGTATAAAAAAATATCTTTATCTTTGCACCCGCAAACGGAAAAGGTGCCATAGCTCAGTTGGTAGAGCAAAGGACTGAAAATCCTTGTGTCCCCGGTTCGATTCCTGGTGGCACCACTTTTCGAAAAAGGTATCGGAATGTAGCGCAGTTGGTAGCGCACTACGTTCGGGAC
>CEAG01020757.1_pt1 | contig 11053 bp, 7 predicted proteins | sample 554891 | NCBI WGS metagenome assembly CEAG01 (sample SAMEA3182116, study PRJEB8094) | gut metagenome | biome: human; feature: gut; material: Stool; isolation source: human stools | place: Canada | collected 2014-02-25
ATCATTCAATACTACTACTGGAATTACTCCAAGTTCTTCAAATTTGTCTGCAATATTGCTCATAATTATATAGACTCCTTTCATATTTTCCCAATCTCTGGGATAATTTTGTCCGCAAATATTCTATCACACTCTCAGCACCATTACAAGCATTATAAATGTTGTTATTCCCTCAGCAACAGCATACGCAAGCCATACTCCTGTCATTCCAAAAAGTGCTGACATTACAAAAACTGCACCTAAAATCAGCACAAATCCTCTTGCCACAGAAACAACTGCCGCTTTAAACGCATCCTCTGTTGCACTGAATGCACCGCCACCTACAATGTTAATTCCCGCAAAGAATATTCCAATAAAATATAACTTAACACCTTCTGTTGCGTAAAGCCTTAACATTTCTGAACCTTCACTGTTAAACACTGCGACAAACTGTCCTGCAAATATAAACAATATACTATACATAACCGCTGCAAGTACAAATGCTGTTGTATATCCCATTCGTTTTAACTGTGTACATCCATCCTTGTCTCCCCTGCCGAAACAACTGCTTATAAGTGGCTGACTTCCCTGTGCAACACCATTAAATACTGCAGTTGTGACAATTGCAATATTAGCCACAACTCCGTATGCAGCTACTCCGACATTACCAGCCAGCTTAAGTATTACGAAATTAAAAGCAAGTGTAATGACCGCTGACGACATCTCTCCTACAAATGCCGATACACCAAGCTGGCTTCCTGCCACAAGTTTTCTTACTGAAGGCTTACACACAACAAGCCTGACACTGCTTTTCTTAGAGAAGAAATGTATGCTGCATATTCCCATACCTATAATCGGCGACAAAGCTGTTGCCAGTGCTGCACCTTCCATTCCCAGATTCATCGGGAACATGAGAATATAGTCAAACACTATATTAAACAGACTGCTAAAAAGTGTTGCACTCATAGCAATCCCCGGGGCTCCGTCATTTCTTACAAATGCATTAGTCACATAGTTGCACATAAACATAGGTGCAAAACACATGAATATCTTAGTGTAATTATTCCCAACTGCTACAATATGTTCATCAGCTCCTAGAACACGCATGATATCTGCCGAAAAGAATATTCCGGCAAAAACGAATAGCATGCTTGACAATATACACCATATTAATGCATTCCAGAAATAATCATCTGCATCTGCATCTTTTTTAATCTTACTAATTGCATACCTTATAGCTGAACCAACACCAATCATCTCACCAATTGAGAATATTATACTATATAATGGCATAACAAGATTTAATGCTGTAAGTCCGTCTGCTCCCTTTGCTATAGATATAAAATACGAGTCAGCAAGAACGTAGCATGAAAACCCTATCATTCCGAGAATATTCTGCGATACATATTTAGAAAAATTCTTTCTGTTTTCCTCCTTGCTCATCGAAATCTCCTTAATTAAATAATATAAGTTACAAAAACGGCTCCCGTTGGGAGCCGCATTTTACACACTATCATCTCTCTTAACACAAAGCAATTACATGCCCATAATTATTTACTTAGTTCCGAAGATTCGGTCTCCGGCATCCCCAAGTCCTGGGCAAATATAAGCATCTGCGTTAAGTTCTCTGTCAAGATGTCCAATGTATATCTGAACATCCGGATGCGCCTTATGAAGCTTTTCAACTCCCTCTGGGGCAGCTATGATACACATGAACTTAATCTGCTTTCCGCCAACCTTCTTTATCTGGTCAATTGCATCAACTGCCGAACCACCTGTTGCAAGCATCGGATCTGTTACAACAATAGTTCTTTCCTCTATTGGATGTGGAAGCTTGCAGTAATATGGTACAGGCTCATGTGTCTCTTCATTACGATACATTCCAATATGTCCAACCTTAGCTGTTGGTACAAGTGAAAGTACACCAGGAACCATGCCAAGGCCTGCCCTTAAGATAGGAACAATTGCAAGCTTACGTCCTGAAATCATAGGTGTCATACAAGTCTCAATAGGTGTCTCAATCTCAACATCTTCTGTTGGAAGATCTGATAATGCCTCAAAACCTTCAAGCATAGCTATTTCTTCAACGAGCTTTCTGAATTCATTAGTTCCTGTTTTCTTATCTCTAAGAATTGAAATCTTATGCTGGATAAGTGGATGTGTAAATATAGTTATATTCTTCTCATTCTCAAAATCCATCATTATTAAGTACCTCCAAATTTTATTGTTATTTACTTATTATCTTCTGATTCTTCTTTTTCAGAGTCTGTGTTCATAACATAAACTCCACGGCTGCTGTCACCTGCTGGATTCTTACCGAATTCATAATCATTACCAGGTAATATAGCATTAAGAAGAATACCTGCTATAGCAGCGATTGCAAGTGCTGTAAGTGTTATAGATGTTCCACCGATTGTAAATGTAAGTCCACCACCGAAGCCTAAACCACATACAAATATAACACCTGCAATAATAAGGTTTCTTGACTTAGTAAGGTCAACCTTGTTCTCAACAACATTTCTTACACCGATAGCTGAAATCATACCATAAAGCATGAATGATATACCACCGATAATTGCTGTTGGCATAGTTGATATAACTGATGAAAACTTAGGTATGAATGAAAGTATAATTGCAAATACTGCTGCAATTCTGATTACTCTTGGGTCATATACCTTAGAAAGTTCAAGAACTCCTGTGTTCTCACCATATGTAGTATTAGCCGGACCTCCAATTGCACCTGCAAATGCTGTTGCAACACCATCACCAATAAGTGTTCTGTGAAGTCCCGGATCTGCTAAGTAGTTTTCTTCAACTGTAGCCGAAATAGCTGACATATCTCCGATATGCTCCATCATTGTTGCAATAGCAATAGGTGCCATTACAAGGATTGCTGTTACATCAAACTTCATAAACTGGAACTTTGGAATTCCTACCCATGAAGCAGATGCAATTGATGAGAAATTAAGTATTGCTGAACCATCAGGATTATGTACGCCACATGCATTAAGAATAAGTGCAAATACATATGAAATTACTACGCCCATAAGAATAGGAATAATCTTGAAAAGTCCCTTGCCCCATATATTGAATATAATAATTACAGCAAGTGCAACAAATGCAAGTAACCAGTTAGTTGAAGCATTTGTAATAGCTGAACCTGCAAGTGAAAGACCAATACATATAATGATAGGTCCTGTAACTACAGGTGGAAGGAATTTCATAACTCTGTTGACTCCAACAAGCTTAATTATAAGTGCAAGTACAAAGTAAAGCATTCCGGCAACAAATATACCACCACATGCATAAGCAGCCTTATCATTAGCTGACATTCCAGCATACATACCGCTGTCAAGATTAGCTACTGTGTAGAATCCACCAAGAAATGCAAAGGAAGATCCTAAGAATGCAGGTACTTTGAATTTAGTACACAGGTGGAATATCAATGTACCAAAGCCTGCACAGAAAAGTGTTACTGATACAGACAGACCTCTGGTAAGCTCCTCACCGCAGGCAGCCTGAAAGTATCCTGATACCAGAATAGGTACAAGGATAGTTGCGCCAAACATGGCAAACATATGCTGAATACCAAGAATCAGCATCTTCGCTTTACCAAGCTTTCTGGCATCACGAATAGGTTCGATTTTCTTTTGTTCCATAATACGCTCCAATCAATATATATTTTCATATTATTATAAAACATATAATGATTTAGGGCAATGAAAAAATATTCCATTTTAAACATTTCGGGGCATGAAAAGCTTTCGCCTTCCATGCCCCGAAACTCGTGTTATGGTCAAAAATTGGATTATTTCTCTTCTGCAATAGCAGCCTGTGCTGCTGCAAGTCTTGCAATAGGTACTCTGAATGGTGAGCAGCTCACATAATCAAGACCAATCTTGTGGCAGAATGCAACTGATGAAGGATCTCCACCATGCTCTCCACAGATACCTATGTGAAGATTCGGATTAACCGGTCTTCCAAGCTTTATTGTCATCTCCATAAGCTTACCTACACCATTCTGGTCAAGCTTTGCAAATGGATCATTCTCAAATATCTTAGATTCATAGTATGCATTAAGGAACTTACCAGCGTCATCTCTTGAAAATCCGAATGTCATCTGTGTAAGATCGTTAGTACCAAAGCAGAAGAAATCGGCTTCCTTGGCAATCTCATCAGCAGTAAGTGCAGCTCTTGGAATCTCAATCATAGTACCAACCTCGTATTCAAGGTCGATTCCTGCTGCCTTAATCTCTTCATCTGCTGTCTCAACAACAGTCTTCTTTACATACTTTAATTCCTTAACCTCACAGATAAGCGGAATCATAATCTCCGGCTTAACATTCCAGTCAGGATGTGCCTTCTTAACATTGATTGCAGCTCTTATAACAGCTCTTGTCTGCATCTTGGCAATCTCTGGATATGTTACTGCAAGACGGCATCCTCTGTGTCCCATCATTGGATTAAACTCATGAAGACTTGCAATAATATTCTTAATAGTCTCTACTGACTTGCCCTGTGATTCAGCTAACTTCTTAATATCTTCTTCCTCTGTAGGAACAAATTCATGAAGAGGTGGATCAAGGAATCTGATAGTTACAGGATTACCTTCAAGTGCCTCATAAAGTGCTTCGAAATCTCCCTGCTGATATGGCAGAATCTTATCCAGTGCTGCTTCTCTTTCTTCTACAGTATCAGAACATATCATCTCTCTGAATGCTGCAATTCTGTCCTCTTCAAAGAACATATGCTCAGTACGGCAAAGTCCGATACCTTCTGCTCCAAGTTCTCTTGCCTTCTTGGCATCCTTAGGAGTATCTGCATTAGTACGAACCTTTAACTTTCTGTACTTATCAGCCCACTCCATAACTCTTCCAAACTCTCCTGCAATCTTGGCATCAACCGTAGGAATCTGTCCATCATATATGTTGCCTGTTGTACCATCAATAGATATATAATCTCCTTCATGGTATTCCTTGCCTGCAAGTGTGAACTTCTTATTAGCTTCATCCATTGCAATATCACCACAGCCAGATACACAGCAGGTTCCCATACCTCTTGCAACAACCGCTGCATGGCTTGTCATACCTCCTCTTACAGTAAGAATACCCTGTGAAGCCTTCATACCTGTAATATCTTCTGGCGATGTCTCAAGTCTTACAAGAACAACCTTCTCTCCTCTTGCATTCCACTCTTCTGCGTCTTCTGCTGAGAAAACAATCTTACCACATGCAGCGCCAGGAGATGCTCCAAGACCTCTTCCTGCTGGAGTTGCAGCCTTAAGTGCAGCTGCATCAAACTGAGGATGAAGAAGTGTATCAAGATTACGAGGATCAATCATTGCAACTGCTTCCTTCTCTGTTCTCATACCCTCATCTACAAGGTCGCATGCAATCTTTAATGCTGCCTGTGCTGTTCTCTTACCATTACGTGTCTGTAACATGAACAGCTTGCCATGCTCTACTGTAAATTCCATATCCTGCATATCTCTGTAATGTTCTTCCAGAGTTGCACACACATCCTTAAACTGCTCAAATGCTTCCGGGAACTTCTCACTCATTTCCTGAATATGCATTGGAGTTCTTACTCCGGCAACAACATCTTCACCCTGTGCGTTAGTAAGGAACTCTCCAAAAAGTCCTTTAGCACCAGTTGCAGGATCTCTTGTAAATGCAACACCAGTTCCACAGTCATCCCCCATATTACCAAATGCCATAGACTGTACATTAACTGCTGTTCCCCAAGAATAAGGAATATCATTATCTCTTCTGTATACATTAGCTCTTGGATTGTCCCATGAACGGAATACAGCTTTTATAGCTCCGTATAACTGTTCCTTAGGATCATCTGGGAAATCCTTGCCAATCTTAGACTTATATTCAGCCTTAAACTGTGTTGCAAGCTCCTTAAGATCATCCGCTGTAAGCTCTACATCAAGCTTAACCCCTCTCTCATCCTTCATCTTATCAATAAGCTCTTCGAAATATTTCTTGCCAACTTCCATAACTACATCTGAATACATCTGGATAAATCTTCTATAACAATCCCATGCCCATCTTGGATTGCCAGATTTCTGTGCAATTACATTAACAACGTTCTCGTTAAGTCCAAGATTAAGGATTGTATCCATCATACCCGGCATAGAAGCTCTTGCTCCAGAACGAACAGAAACTAAAAGTGGATTCTCCATATCTCCAAACTTCTTGCCTGTAATCTGTTCCATCTTCTCAATATGTTCGTTAATCTGTCCCATGATCTCATTATTGATTTCTCTACCATCCTCGTAATACTGGGTACAAGCTTCTGTTGTAATTGTGAATCCCTGTGGTACAGGTAGACCGATATTAGTCATCTCTGCCAGATTCGCACCTTTACCACCGAGAAGCTCACGCATATCTGCGTTACCCTCTGTAAACAAATACACCCATTTCTTTCCCATAACAAAACCTCCATAATTTAATATTCAGTTATTTAAGTAGTATATTTCTTAGCTTGTTAAAATTATAACATAGTAATCGTTTTCGTGCAACCATAAATGTATTTATTTTAATACAATTTTATATACAAGCCTTACATTTACAGAATATGCTTAATATGGGAAAATATTCATGCTGTACTAAATAGTACAACAATAGAGCCATCACTGAAAACACAATATAAGGAGGATTTTTCTATGCCTAAAGACCCTGTTATGCTTTTAAGCTTTGTCAATACACAACTTCGAGACAATTACAATACATTAGAGGAACTGTGCAAATCTTATATGGTTTCTGAGGAAGAGATAACTGATAAGTTAAAGACAATTAATTACGAATATAATAGTGAAAAGAACCAGTTTATCTAGTTCTGTATAAATATGTCTTAATCTGATTATTGATTCGTTGTTCATGATACCTATAGGTAGTCGCATTATCACTTGATTTATAGGACATATCCAGGCAGAATCCTTATTCAACCTTCACTTTTTCTTCCAATCTGCCTATAGATAAACTTCCTCGTGCCTGCCTGATAGGTATATTCCTGCAATTTCATGTATTTCTGCCTGAAATTTGCCTATATAGATTGATTATTTATTGTTCTTATAGGAACACGCAGAAGTAAGTTCCTGAACAGAAACAGACTTTTCCATAAAATAAAAGCAATGCCAGTATCCACTCTTCCCAACATTGCTTTATCTTTATATATTATATTGTCAGCTATCACTCCATATCCGGACACTTGTATCCCGCATTAATCATATTAACTCGCAGCTTTTCTACACTTACCCCTAGCTTTTGTGCACCCTTTTCCATACTTATGCTCTCATCTTCGACCAGTGAATATATCATCTGGTTGCCTTCTTCTCTTCCTTTCTGAAGTCCTTTCTCAATTCCCCTGTCTTCAAGTCTCTGTGCTACATCACACATATTGCTCACTCCTTCCTTATCTGACAATATCTCTTCATATCTGTTATCCCCTGTCATAACTGATAAGAACTTTAGTATCTCATCCACATGCTTAATTGTTGTCTTATCATCTGGTATGTAATCTTTGTTCTTTCTCTTGTTCACAAAGAAATTAGCAACGATCTTATAATCACTTGTAAACTTTGCTATCTGTTCATCTGTCAGCCACGCTATCTCAAATACATTAGCTTTAATGTCATTAACATACTTATCCAGATTATCCGGAACTTTAATCAGAGACTTAAGATTCTTTGGTGCTGTCCATTTTCTGTCTATACCATAATACAGCACCATCGTTATTACCGGCACTATTGTTTTCTTATCATATTGTCCTCTGTATGAAGCACCTTCATATCCCGATATCCTTGCTGGCATTCTTTTCTCAACCTTTGTCTGATTCTCTATGCCATACAGGACTATGTCTGTACATCCTCTTTTCCAATACTTAGCAATATCGCGTTCCTGTTCATGAACTTTTCCATCTTCAGCCTTATACTGTGAATGAACTGTCGTATTAACAAGTTCATTCTCTTCAACCTCCGACTTTCCATCAAATAACAACACATTAACAATATCCGCAAATATATCATTATTATCTTCCAGTACCTTTTGTGTTATATCTTTCTCTTTCATTCACATACAAGCAGTCTGTCATGAATCTTTAACCATAAATCATTTTTAATATACAATTAATATAAGTTTTTGTCAATACCGTAATTGCGGTTTGCCTATAAAGTATGCTGTCAGAAATTCAAAGAATAAATTGTTGGTTTGCTTTCAAAAAGCCTACTAAACTTGCATTACACAATAGTTTAGTAGGCTTTTATTTCAAAAGTATCATCTGTATTTATAGTCATTTAGCAAAAGTCAAAAATTCCAATGCCCCCGAAAGGACCATAAAGTCCTTACAATATCAGGCCTTATCCCTCAACAGCCCTCGCAGCGGCTCTGGCTGTCAGCTTTCCATCTACAAGGTCAATAACAATATCATCACCTGTATTGATATTGCCTGCAAGTATTAACTTGGCTGCCAGTGTCTCAACTGTCTTCTGGACATATCTCTTAAGCGGTCTTGCACCATACATTGGGTCAAATCCGTTTTCAACTATGAAATCCTTGGCTGCATCTGTAAGAACAATCTCAAGCTCTTTATCTGCAAGTCTCTTGTTAACATCTGCAACAAGAAGATTGATAATATTGCTGATATTATCCTTAGTAAGAGGCTTGAACATAATTATCTCATCAAGACGGTTAAGGAATTCAGGTCTGAAATGATTCTTTAAATCACCCATAACAGCTTCCTCTGCCTCTGGCTTAATTGAGCCATCTGGATTGATGCCCTCAAGCAGATATGAAGAACCAATGTTACTTGTCATTATGATTATAGTGTTCTTAAAATCCACAGTTCTTCCCTGTGAATCAGTGATACGGCCATCATCAAGTACCTGTAAGAGGACATTAAATACATCTGGATGTGCTTTCTCAACTTCATCAAAAAGAACAACTGAATATGGTTTTCTTCTTACAGCTTCTGTAAGCTGTCCACCTTCATCATAACCTACATATCCTGGAGGCGCTCCGATAAGTCTGGATACTGAATACTTCTCCATATACTCGGACATATCAAGTCTTACTATATTAGATTCATCATCAAACAGACTCTCAGCCAGTGCCTTTGCAAGCTCTGTCTTACCTACACCTGTAGGTCCTAAGAACAGGAATGAACCGATTGGCTTAGTCGGGTCTTTAATACCAGCCTTAGACCTTATGATTGCCTCTGTTACCTTAGTAACACCTTCATCCTGACCGATAACCCTCTTGTGGAGCTGTTCATCAAGATTAAGAGTTTTCTGTCTTTCAGACTCACTTAACTTGCTAACCGGAATACCAGTCCATCTTGATATAATCTTAGCAATCTCTTCCTCAGTAACACTTTCATGAACAAGGCTCATATCTCTGTTACTTGACTTCTTCTCTGCTTCTTCCAAAGCCTTCTGTGCCTGTGGAAGTTTACCATACTGAAGTTCTGCTGCCTTGTTAAGATCATATTCTCTCTTAGCCTGTGCTATCTGGGTATTAATCCGGTCAATCTCTTCCTTTAACTTGCTTACCTGGTCAACAGAAGATTTTTCGCTGTCCCATTTAGCTTTCTGGATATTGAAATCAGACCTTAATTCAGATAATTCCTTCTGTAATGCATCAAGTCTTTCCTTACTAAGATTATCTGTCTCTTTCTTAAGGGCAGCCTCCTCAATCTCAAGCTGCATAATCTTTCTTCTCTTCTCATCAAGTTCTGCAGGCATTGAATCAAGTTCAGTCTTAATCATTGCACATGCCTCATCTACAAGGTCAATAGCCTTATCTGGCAGGAATCTGTCTGAAATGTATCTGTCTGACAAAGTAGCTGCACTTACAAGTGCGCCATCTGTAATCTTAACTCCATGGAACACTTCATATCTGTCCTTAAGACCTCTAAGGATTGAGATAGTATCCTCAACTGTAGGCTCATCAACCATAACCGGCTGGAATCGTCTTTCAAGTGCCGGGTCTTTCTCAATATACTCTCTGTGCTCATCAAGAGTTGTAGCACCTATACAATGAAGTTCACCACGGGCAAGCATAGGCTTTAACATATTGCCTGCGTCCATAGCACCTTCTGTCTTACCTGCACCGACAATAGTGTGAATCTCATCAATAAACAGGATTATCTGTCCTTCAGATTTCTTAACCTCGTCAAGTACAGCCTTAAGTCTTTCCTCAAATTCACCACGATACTTTGCACCTGCAACAAGCGCGCCCATATCCAGTGCAAAAAGCTTCTTATCCTTTAAGCCTTCTGGAACATCTCCCCTTACAATTCTCTGTGCAAGTCCTTCAACAACTGCTGTTTTACCAACACCTGGCTCACCAATAAGAACGGGATTGTTCTTAGTCTTACGGGAAAGGATTCTTATTACATTTCTGATTTCATTATCTCTGCCGATAACCGGGTCAAGCTTTCCATCCTTGGCTCTTTCTACAAGGTCTGTAGCATATTTGCTGAGAGTATCATAAGTTGCCTCCGGATTATCCGAGGTAACACTCTGGTTGCCTCTTACTGTAGCAAGGGCTGACAGGAATGATTCCCTGTTAATTCCATATGTCTTAAAAAGCTGCTTTATGCCCTTGTTAGGTGCTGCAATCATCGCAAGCATAAGATGCTCAACAGAAACATATGCATCCCCCATTCTCTTTGCTTCATCTTCTGCATTTACTAAAACCTTATTAAGATCATTGCTTACATAAAGCTGTACATTTCCTGAAACCTTATTCTTCTGGCTAAGTAAAGTCTCAATATTCTTAATAAATGTGTCCTTATCAATTCCCATCTTCTCTATCAGGCTCGCGATAAGACTATCTTCTATAGTTAAGAGACTGTACAGAAAATGTTCCTGATCAATCTCCTGATTACCATAATCGTAGGCAATCTTCTCGCACTGGTTAACAGCCTCAATAGACTTCTGTGTAAACTTATTAATGTTCATACGATTACCTCCTTCTATTACAATGAATGCTTAACTTCACTGTTTATCTATTGTTTTCCTCTTACAATTGATGTTATACATCTCATTGTTAGCACTGTCAAGAGG
>CEAG01037729.1_pt1 | contig 10988 bp, 7 predicted proteins | sample 554891 | NCBI WGS metagenome assembly CEAG01 (sample SAMEA3182116, study PRJEB8094) | gut metagenome | biome: human; feature: gut; material: Stool; isolation source: human stools | place: Canada | collected 2014-02-25
TATTTTTTAGACAATTGCCGGAAGCTGTCTACATCTTTATACCAATAGTCACGAATGTCTTCCCAACGGTTATGTTTGCTGAAACGTTCGCGTATTTCATTGGAGCCGCTTACTTTATCGAACATGTCGAAACGTCCTTTGTCTGCATGATCGAATACAGTATGTTCCGGATAAAGAGCAGCCACCTCTTGCATTACCAGAAATTGTATTTCACTTAATGCAGCTTTCCGGTAATCCATAATATGCACTTGTACTCCTTGCAGATGCTCTCCTTTCCCTACGGAATAAAACGGCTTGAGATGTATCGGACGGAAAACGATACCGGGCAGTTGCAATTGATTTAGCTTGCCGGCCAGTTCTTCGGCTTTTATCCATGGGGCGGCAAACATCTGGAATGGAATGGTATAACCTACTCCGATGGACAGATAACCCAGTTCTCCGAGTATGCCCGATACCGGATAGAAGAAGGCTGAATGTGGATGCGGAATGTGGGGGGAGGAAGGAATCCATTGCAAGCCGGTTTGCACATAGTCCATCTTGCGTTTCCATCCTTTCATTTTCACCACGTGCAGATCGCACCGCTTGCCCAGCATATTTTCACCGTTCAGCATCAAAGCTAATTCGCCGCAAGTGAGTCCGTAAAGGTACGGAATCTTAAATTGACTTACAAAAGAAATGTATTTATCTTCTACCAGATTGCCTTCCACCTTTTCACCACCCACCGGGTTTGGACGGTCGAGCACGATAAATTCCTTTCCATTTTCGGCTGCGGCTTCCATGGCCACTCCCATGGTACTGATATAAGTGAATGAACGACAACCGATATCTTGTATATCGTATACTAACACATCGATGTCTTTTAGCATCTCAGGGGTTGGTTTGCGAGTCTTTCCGTAAAGTGAATAAACCGGTAGGCCGGTAGACGGATCGGCGGAGTTATCCACTTTGTCTCCGGCATGAACATCACCGCGTACACCATGTTCCGGCCCGTATAGAGCTACCAGATTCACGTTGGGGGCTTCGTGAAGGATGTCGATGGTCGATTTCAAGTGATTGTCTACTCCGGTCGGATTGGTGATGAGGCCGACACGTTTTCCTTCGAGGCATTTGAAGTTCTGTTCTTTCAGAACCTCAATACCGGTTTTGATTTTTATTTTTTGTGCCTGTATGGTGAGGGACAGCAGGCAGCAGGTGCTAAGAATAATAAATCGGAATTTGTTCATAAATATCTCTGTTTCGAATCGTTATTGTTTTATTTTTGGGTTTCTTTAATTTCTTCTGTTTCTTCTTTTTTACCGTAATTCGGATCGATCTTGATGAATGCACAGACAGCTATTGTAGCAGCACAACAGATCATTACCCAGATAAAGAACTTCTCGTATCCGATAAGTTCCTGTAGCCAACCGGCCATCATACCCGGCAACATCATACCTAATGCCATGAAAGCGGTACAAATGGCATAATGTGCTGTCTTGTGTTCACCGTCGGAATAATAAATTAGGTAAAGCATATAAGCCGTGAAACCGAATCCGTATCCGAACTGTTCGATAAATACACAAATATTGATTGTGAGAAGATCTTGCGGCTGAAAATATCCCAGATAAACAAATGTAATGCAAGTGAGTGATATACTCCATGCCATTGGCCATAGCCATTTTTGTAGTCCGCCTTTTGCCGCGCAAATACCGCCGATGATTCCTCCGAGAGTGAGTCCTATAATACCGATAGTGCCGTATACCCAGCCGACTTCGGCTGTACTCAGCCCTAACCCGCCTTTTTCAATAGGATCGAGTAGAAAAGGATTGATAAGCTTTACCAATTGTGCTTCCGGTAAGCGGTAGAACAGCATGAACAATATGGCAACTCCGGCTTGCGGCTTTTTGAAGAAACTTGCGAATGTGGCAAAGAACTCTTTGAATATGTTGTTCGCGGTCACATTGCCCACTGCCGGCTTGTCGGATGCCGGACGGGGCAAAATGTAACTGTGGTATAAATAGAATGCAATGAAGAGTCCTGCAAGGATATAGAATGTAATACTCCATGCCATGGCTATGGTAGAAGTACGCTTTTCCAGTTCTCCGGCCAGTACGACCAGAAGTCCTTGTCCGGCTATTGTTGCAATCCGGTAAAAAGTACTTCGGATGCCGACATACATAGCTTGGTCCCGGACGCTTAAAGCCAGCATGTAGAACCCGTCGGCGGCTATATCATGTGTAGCCGAACTGAAAGCTACCAGCCAGAATATGGCAAGGGTTATCTGAAAGAAATTAGGCATTGGGATGGTGAAAGCTATTCCGGCCAGTCCTGCTCCCACCAGAATCTGCATGGTTACTACCCACCAACGTTTGGTTTTCAGTAAATCAATAAAAGGGCTCCAGAATGGTTTGATAACCCAAGGGAGATATAACCAACTGGTATATAGGGCGATGTCTGTGTTGGAGATACCGAGCTTTTTATACATAATGACAGAGATGGTCATCACAGCTACGTAAGGTAGACCTTGTGCAAAGTACAATGTCGGTATCCAAGCCCACGGTGATAGTTTCTTGTTTTTCATGACGGTATATATTTAATATAATTTCTCGATAGCGGCACCGATGTAATAGTGCAACAATATTTCATCGTAAGCATAACCTTGTTCGCCCATTACGGCGGCACCGATCTGGCAGAGCCCTACACCATGTCCCCAACCGGCACCTGTGAGAATGAATTTTCCGGGAATACCATTTTTTACCTCTGTTTTGTCCACAACGAATGCCGAACTGTATAAGTGGGAAGGAGACAGGGTTCTCCGGATTTCCAGTTCCTTACCGATGATGAGCGTCTTTTTCGTTCCTATGATTTTCAACTTTGAGATACGGGCGGATGTGCCGCGTTCTATAGGGATCAAATCTATAACCTGCCCATAGTCGATGCCGGAACGTTGGAAAATAAGTTTGGCCAGTTCTTCCTGTGTATATTCTACTTTCCAGCGGTAAAAATCGGTAGTTTCCTGATCGTAGTTGTTCAATACCTGACTGAGTATTCTCTTTTCTTTCGTATTACAGAATGCATCAGGAGAGGTCCGTATCCACTTCTCTGCTTCTGAATGGATACGTAGATCGGGTAGGAAGGTCGCTTTTTTACTGTCTCGTTGTTTGACAAGATAGGGGTGTTTTACGTCTTCCCAGCAGTATTGAAATTCTTCGAAGGCCCCTCCGCAACATTTAGAGAAGCGCGCATCGCAGATTTTATTTTCGGATGTTAATACCTGTCCCCGGGTAGCTTGGATGGCTTGCTCTACCATTTCAGTGCTTGCCCGGGTGATTCCTTGGTAGCGTTGACAATGATCATCGGCGCATACGTCAAAGTGCATATGGTCTTCCCGGTCGTACCACTTGATTAGTTGAAAGTTGGAAGTTGAAAGTTGAGAGTCCTTATTTAATTGAGAGTTGAGAGTTAAAAGTTGAGAGTTGGCTGCGTTATTATGCTGCATAGCAACTTTCAACTTTCCACTTTCCACTTTCAACTGACAAAGTAGCCAACTGCGCGAAATGACTGCATGGGCTTTCAGCAGTTCCAAAGAAGCGGTTGCGCTCATTTCCGAAGAGATGACACTGGTTAAATAATCTTCTACATGGATGACATTGATACCGGTTATCTTTTCATCTTCTACAATAAATTTCAGTGCTCCGTGAAAACGTTGGTTCTCCTTGCGTTCCCAATGGAAATTGATGCCGATCGTTACATCTAATAATTCGAAAGAGTCAGTCTCTTCCCGCAAGGGTTCAAACAGCAATTCATCGTAACGGTTGTTTTTCCAGAGAATCTTACCGTCATCAAAAAGGACAAGTTGTTTTCCGGATACTTCTTCTTCGTTGACACGATAAGTATCCGGGAAAATAAATTCTATTTTTGTTTCGGACAGGATGCCGACATGTACTTTGGGCTCTTTCATAATTGTTCTTTTATGCGTTGTCTTAGTTTACGAAACTCATCTGCTCCAAGACAGACTTCTCCGAGTATGGACATGATATCTGCTGTTGTCAATTTTTCAAAGTCTTTTTCCTGCGGGGTGATGAATACGCCTCCCATATCTACGGATGCCGGACTGATGAGGATATTGGCGTCTCCTGCTGCCGCATAGCAGGACGGGCGGTGCTTGGCGCGTGGAAAAATGCAAACAATCCATTGGCTGTTTTCAGTCCATGCAAGAATGTTCATCATGGGTTCGTCTTCTCCCGGTTTGAGTTCCATTGCGTTGTATACAAGATGAAACAGTGCGATGGCGTCTTCCCGGCTTCCGGTCTCTATAATCAAGGTTGCCCGTGGAGCATCATCCAGATAAGAAAGAGACGCTGTCTTGTAGGTGACAATCTTTCCGGCTTTCTTATTCCTCCATTCTTGTTCAAGAGGGAGAAAACCTTTATTACCAGCTTGAAAATGAGCATGGTCGGGAGCGGAAGCACCACATTTGGGACCGTTATAAAAAACGATGTAATCTTCGGCAATAGCCGCCAGATCGAGCATGTCTCCAAAACGTTTTTTTATACGTTGGTCCACGTGTTCTAATGCCGGAACAGTAAGGTGCTTCGGGAAAATCGGAAACGGGTTAAGCAGTATCTGATAATTATCTTTGAATGGAATCCCTCTCTGCATGGCAGGGAGATTGGCGGGGCAAAGAAAACATTTCCGCTCCTGTATGGATTGGGCATCTACTTTGGCTGCCGAAGAGACAATGCGTGCAGGATTAAATTGTACTTTATAGTGCATCCCGTTTACATTTAGGTCTTTGACTTTAACCCGGGCTAATGCCGCATAATTGTTTCCGGCCAGCTCCCATGCAGAAAGCTGATCGGTTAGCAACCGTTCTATTTTCTGTTTTGTGTCCATCTTTGTTCTTACATTTGATGACGGTTCATGGCAATGCGGGCCTGTAATTCCCAAGTGCGGATACGGTCTTTATACAGGTTGTGTCCGTTCATTTTTACAATGTCCAATGAAGCGTCGGAATTATCGTCCCAACGGCGACATAAATATACTACCTCGTAAACACGGCCTATCTGATACCGGCGGGAGAAATTGAGTCCGAGAGCATAATCTTCTCCATAGCTGGTGTTGGGGACTTTGATCTCTCGTAATACCGGTGTGTAAAAAGCACGTGGAGCACCCAGCCCATTGATGCGCAGGGCATTGTTGCGTCCGTTTTCGGGAGTCCATTCTTTATGGTCGATGATGCCCGGAGCAATCATATTCATGTGGAAATCCGTCATCATATAGGTACCTACCACCATTGCACAGTTTTGTTCATAGAACGCATTAACCATTGTTTTTAGGGTGTTTTCGTCCTTGTATACATCGTCACTATCCAATTGTACGGCGAATTTTCCACATTTATCATGATGCACTCCGAGATTCCAACACCCGCCAATACCTAAGTCATTGCGTTCGGGCAGGATGTGAATGAGACGGTCGTCGGATGCAAATTCACGAATCGCATCTGTTGTACCGTCAGTAGAGTGGTTGTCGATGACGATAAGGTTGAATTTGAAATCCGTTTTTTGGTTTAATACCGAACGAATGGCATCCTTGATGGTGCGGATGCGATTGCGTACCGGAATAATGACAGAAGCTTCATATTCAAAATCGGTGGCATCGAATTCGATCTTTTTGAAGGTAGGAGCCAGATAGCCGCCTATCTCTTTCAGATGTTCTGTGCAAGCTTGTTCCATCTCGATTTGTACTCCTCGATTTTTGGGGTCTACATAATCGAATATTTTTTCACCGCTTTTTCGGGTATCGTTTTCTATTTCCGAATAGAGATACTCGTTGATGTGAACCAGCGATTCCTTTTGCGAGAGTTTAAGCCGCAGGTCATACAGGCCGGCAAATTGATAGTCGGTTTTCATTCGGGTGACGGCTTCTTGCAGGGCACTTGCCTTGTATAGCAAAACCGATCCGAAGTTGAAATCATCGCGAAGACTGCCAAACTGGTAATCTATTACAGGAGCATTTTTTTGAATCCCTTCTGATACTTGGTAATGGTCGGCGTATACCATGCCGGCAACACTGTCTTCTGCAATGCGGGTCATGCGTTCGAGGGCAAACATGCCCAGTTTTAGTGTAGTATACTTAGTATAAAACAGTGTGTAGTCGGCATCGGAGTGGGCAGCTATTATGCGCATGGCGGCAGTGGAATTGAGTGCCGGCACGTGCAGAATCCGGCATCCCTGGAGAGGAACTTCCGTGTCTTCCGTTACTAACAAATATATATCTTTTACCAAGTTTGACGATTTCAAACCCTGTATTGTCTTTTCGGCCTGTGCTGCATCTGCAAAAGGGATGAAGCAATTAATTGTAGTTTTCATATTTCAGTTTTATATATTTTTATTTTTCTTATTCTTTTGGTTCTTTCCACTCTAACAGTCCGGTTTCTCCACTGGTAGCCGTGAATAATACCTGATGGCGATTGATAGGGACAACGGTACTGATCAGAGAGTTACCGATTTTGTGCTTCCATAGAACTTTGCCTGTTAATGGCTCCAATGCAAAGATAAGCCCTCCTTTCGTACTGCCGAACATTACTCCGTCTTTTTCGACTTGCATGGAAGGAGCATGCTCATAACCAAAGCCGACATTGGAACTCCATAACTGGTGCGGCTTGTCTCCTTGGGTAGAGTAGCAGACGATGCTGTCATTCATTGTCTTACTGTATACCCGTTTTTTATCGGTAGACAATCCGATTGTTTCGCGTACGGTAGACTGGTAAGTACGCCATATGGTCTCTCCTGTTGCCAAATCGATGGCAGTCATGGCACGTTGCGGGTCAGTAATGAATACTTTGCCATTAGCGGCTACCGGCCATACTGCTGCAGGAGAGAAATGCATACGGGTTAATCCGCCTGTCCATTTCCACAGTTCTTCTCCGGTATTCTTGTTGAGGGCGTAGAGTGTGTTGTCCCATGCTCCAAAAATCACCTTGTCTTCTTCAATCAGAGGGCGGGTTTCGATATAACCTTTTACACCTGTGTATGTCCATTTGATTTTTCCGGTATAGAGATCGATAGCGCGGAATGTATGATCACTGGCCCCTATATAAACTATTCCGTTATCAATGGTCACAGCACCCAGGACTGGTTCTTGGGCTTCTACTTCCCAGCGTAATTCTCCATTGTTTGCGTTCAACGCGTAAATCTTCTTATCGGCTGAGCCGAATACGACTATGCCGTCGGCTATCGCCGGTGTTCCTACTATACGGTTGCCGGAATGGAAACTCCATTGTTTTTTCCCTTTTTGAAGGCTATAGGAGGTCAGAAAGCCCATGTCATCACCTACAAAAACTTGCTTATCGGCTATTGCCGGTGAGCAATAAATACCGATACCGGTTTGTACTAACCATTTTTCTTTTACTTGCGGATACTCTTTGTTTACGGAGTAATCGGGATATTTGTCTGTTGCTCCTTTTTTGTCATAATATGAGTGGACTAATGAGAGCGAGCACCACTTTTGAGGCTCCTTACCAATTTTCTGTTCATAGACAAGAAGGGAATCCGGGGTGATTTCATAAATGTTGTACCCACCAATTGCTTCTTTTCCACGCAGATTGGAACGGTTGATGATTCCGGGAATACCATCGTATGAGAAGAATTTGTTGAGATGGTAATGCCCGCCCAGAAAAGCGCGGATGTTATAAGGGCGCACAGCGTCTGTTACGTCGTACCAATTATCCACATCGCCTTTTAGCATCGGATAGTGAGTGACCAGAAATACGGGTTTCTCTTTTCCGGCCTCTTTCAATTCTTTCTTAAGCCAGGTGATGTCTTGCGGAACGACATGACCATCGGCCATACGCATTAATGGTCCGGAATTGAATCCTAAAAAGAGAAAGCCTTTATGTTCGAATTTGAAACGTTCTCCGCCAAAAATATGCCCGAAATCCGTCACTCCGCTTTCGCTCCATTTTGTTTCATGATTTCCGGGAATGATATAATATTTGACTTTTAATTGGCCGAGAGCTGCTTTCACTCTTTGCATGGAAGCACGGTCACCCTCTTCTGTGATGTCACCCGTTACCAGTACGAAGTCGATATCTTGCGTTCTGTTCACTTGGTGAATGGAGTTTTGGAGATCGTCAAAGGCGGTTCCTTTTTGGGTGACATGAATGTCTGTCAGGAGAGCAAAACGAAAGTGCTCCCCGATCTGCGCCCGGATGCCGGTTAATACAGCGAACAAAAATAGAATACCGGTATATATTTTCTTATTCATACGGCGTGATACTTGATTATCTGATTAAAAAATTATTTTTTCTTTTTAATAAGCAGGCAAAGACCTATAAAAGTGAACAATGCATTGAATATCAGTAACTCATAACTGAACTGATATCCGTTAAACCACTTCTCCGAATTTTCTTGCAGGATAAAGCAGAGGATGGGAGAAACAATGGCTACTATGGGGATATATTTATCGCGTACCTGTTTTTTTGTGAAAATGCCAAAAGCAAAAAGTCCTAAAATAGGTCCGTAGGTGTAACTGGCCAAGATGTAGACAGCATCGATTACGCTGGTGTTATTCAATTGATTGAACACGAAGATGACAATGCCCATGATGATGGCCATGCCGATATGTACACGTTTGCGTATCTTTACCAATTCATTTTCTGCTTTGTTTTTTGCTCCTAATATGTCTACTGTAAAAGAAGTTGTCAAGGCGGTCAGAGCCGAACCGGCTGCCGAATAAGCAGATGAAATCAGTCCGATAATAAACAGTACGCCCACTATGGCCGGGAAATAATCACCGGTAGCTATCATCGGGAATAATTCGTCGCTTTTCTCGGGGTTTTCAATTCCGTGTTGTGCGGTAAATGTGTATAATAACACTCCTAACATGAGAAATAACAGGATGACGAAGAATTGGGAAATACCGCTGGTAATCATATTCTTCTGTGAATCCTTAAAATTTTTACAGCTTAAATTGCGTTGCATCATGTCCTGATCCAGTCCGGTCATAGCGATCATTGTGAACACTCCCGCCAGGAATTGCTTGAAGAAGTAGCGCTTATCATTCACATCATCGAAAAAGAACATGCGGGAAAAATCATTCTCGGAGATGGTGGCTATCATACTTCCGAAACCTAACTTAAGATCGGAAGCGATATAATAGATACATAGAACTACGGATACTACCAGACAGAACGTTTTCAGGGAATCGGTCCATATCAGTGATTTTACACCGCCACGGAAAGTGTATAGCCAGACAAGGGCTACGGTGATGATGACATTAAGAATAAACGGTAGGTGGAAAGGCTCGAATACCAACAGTTGTAGTGTAAGGCAAACAAGGAATAACCGCACGGCTGCTCCTAACATTTTTGAGATGAAAAAGAACCATGCACCGGTCTTGTAAGAAGACAGACCGAACCGGTTCTCCAGATACTCATAAATGGATACTAAATTCATCCGGTAGAAAAGCGGTATCAAAACAAAGGCGATAATGATTTGCCCTGCGACGAAACCGAGTACCATCTGCAAATAGGAGAATCCGCTTGCCGCTACCATACCCGGAACGGAAACGAATGTCACTCCGGATATACTGGAGCCGATCATGGCAAAAGCCACTACATACCAGGCCGATTTACGGTTCCCAACGAAAAAACCTTCATTATCGGCCTTTCTGCCTGCGATGTATGAAACCGTAAACAGGATAATGAAATACGCCACGATTGTGATTAAAATAGAAACTGGAGTCATGCGGTCATTTATAATTTAATAATTTGTAATTCATCAACAGGAAAGAACCGGTCATTCTTCATATATAAGGTAAGGCTTGCGTTGTATCTTGAATTTCTCTACATCTTCTTTCCACATCGCTTTGATCTCATCCGCATTTTTACCTTGTTTTATCATTTTTCGTACATAATCTCTACCTGTCAACAGCTCGAAAAACGGCCGGAAAAAGTAATCGTCCATATTCAGATTCCGGTAGGCATCGATAAGATAACTCAAATCTACTCCTTTTTTCCATATTTCTTCATTGCTCAGTTCACTTAAATTCACACCGTGGCAAATTCTGTTGAGTTGGGGAGGATTTTTTGCACCCGGTATACTTTGTGGTGTGAAGGTGTAATCATATCCTAACATATTAGGGTGTCCGTATATTTGAAAAGGAAGCTGTGTCCCCCTACCCAGACTGACGGGAGTTGCCTCGAAGTAGCAGGTAGAAGGATAAAGGTACACAGCTTTCATATTCGGCAGGTTAGGGGAGGGAGGGATCGGCAATTCATACATTGTCTGGTGTGTATAGTTCTTGCATTTTATGACTGTTATATCACAAATGCGTGAAGCCGGCAACCACCGTTCGCCATTAACCATTAATGCCAGTTCTCCTAATGTCATGCCGTGTACTATCGGAATGGGAAGCCATCCGACGCTTGATTTGTATTTCATGTCTAAGATGGGGCCGTCTACATAGTGACCGTTCGGATTAGGACGATCCAGTATCAACATTTTGCGGTTATACTCTGCACATGCATCCATCAAGCGGACCATGGATGCATAGTAGGTATAAAATCTTAATCCTACATCTTGTATGTCGATTATCAGCAGGTCGAATTTCCGCATCGATTCTTCACTGGGCCTACCTAATTTACCATCGTATAACGAGAGGATGGGCACGCCGGTTTTCGAATCCACCGAGCTTGAAACGTGTTCTCCGGCATCTGCGTTACCACGAAACCCGTGTTCGGGAGAGAATATGGCTACTACATTTATCTTATTCTCCAACAACACGTCCAGTAAGTGCTTATTTCCGATCATACCGGTATGATTGGAAAAAATAGCTATTCGCTTATTTTTCAATAAGGGGAGATAAACGTTTGTTTGCTCTGCACCTACAATCACCCGGTTCTGATTTGCCTGACAATAGAAAGTGATGCATGTTAAAATGACTATAAGTAGAATTTTTTTCATAATGTATTATATAAGGGGAAGTTCTTTATCTGCAAAGATAATATA
>CEAG01030147.1_pt1 | contig 10878 bp, 7 predicted proteins | sample 554891 | NCBI WGS metagenome assembly CEAG01 (sample SAMEA3182116, study PRJEB8094) | gut metagenome | biome: human; feature: gut; material: Stool; isolation source: human stools | place: Canada | collected 2014-02-25
GCCACCGTCATTCTGGCCATGGGCGCCGGCAAGGAAGCCGCCCGCGCGATTGACGCGGCCATCAAGGCGAAGGAACAGTAAAAATTAAATTTCAGCCCCCGTGCCGCGAGGTGCGGGGGTGTTTTTGTTAAAAGGCTTCCCCTGAGGGGGAAGCTGGCCGCGAAGCGGACTGATGAGGGGCGAACTTTGCCATACTATCCCCTGTATGGGTAATCACGGTATCTCCGCCTCTCATCCGTCTGCGGGCGGGGCCGCAGACACCTTCCCCCAAGGGGGAAGGCACTCTTACCGAACAAAGGCGTCAACCATGTATCATCCTTTCTTCCAATTCGTTCTTCCGCGCCTCGGGCAGGTGGCGCTGGATGCTTTGCTGTACCTGAACTTTTTGCAGCTGCCGCCCTTACAGCTGGTGGCCCGGTGGCCGGTGCTGTATTACGGACTGCCGCTTGTGCTGATGGGTGTGCTGGCGTATATCAGCCGCGACCCGCTCGGGCTGGGCATCGTGTTTGCCGGACATCTTGTGACATTCTACTGCATCGGTACCGCCATCGGACTGGCGCTGCGGCGCATCGGCGGCACACCGCTGACTGTTTGGCATATTATCTGGCTGGACGGCATAACACCATGGCTGTTGACGGGCCTTATCATGTGGTGGGGGCGGCGGCGTGCGCTGCGGCTCTGTACGACAAAATACAGCCTTACAACGCGGAAAAATCTGCCGAACGGCAGGCTGACCATCGTGCAGGTCAGTGATGTCCACCCGCGCGCCTGTGCGGCGATGGATCACACCCGCATCCCGGAGCTGAAAGCAAAAATCGAGGCGTGCCGCCCCGACCTGCTTGTGCTGACCGGCGATATTTTCGACGAGTTCACCGAGCCGGAGGAGCTGGACGCCTTCTGCAAGCTGTTTGGCGAGCTGGACGCGCCGCTGGGCAAGTATTACGTCCTCGGCAACCACGACCTGTTCCACCACTGGCGGGAGCCGAGCTTTGGCCGCGCGGATCTGGAGCGCGGGTTCGCCGCCGCGGGCGTGCGCATCCTGGAGGACACGTCCGTCCTGCTGCCCTGCGGTGTGCGCGTCGTGGGCCGCAAGGATTATCTGTACACGAACGGCAGCCGCTTCACGGCGGCACAGCTTATGCCCGGCGGCCCCGACGACCACTACACGGTCTGGCTCGACCATGAGCCGCGGGACTTTAAGAACGCCGCCGCGGCGGGGGCGGACCTGATTTTGAGCGGCCACACCCACGGCGGGCAGGTCTGGCCTGCGGGTGCGGTGGGCATGGTTGCCAAAAATGAGCGCAATTACGGCAGAAAGCACATTGCAGACCATTGCGATGCCATCGTCAGCGGCGGCACGGGCACCTGGGGCTACAAGTTCCGCACCCAGGGCCGCACGGAAATTGTCTGCGCGGAAATTACTACCGAAAGGGAAAACTGATTTATGAACGAACGAGAACGTCTGAGCAGCCGCCTGGGCTTTATCATGCTGTCGGCGGGGTGCGCCATCGGCTGCGGCAACGTCTGGAAATTCCCCTGGATGTGCGGCCAGAACGGCGGCGGCAGCTTTATGCTGCTCTACATCCTCTGTCTGCTGGTGCTGGGCCTGCCCGTTATGGTCATGGAGTTTGCCGTGGGCCGCGCCGCCCAGGCCAGCCCCGTTACCATGTACCAGCGCCTGGAAAAGCCCGGCCATAAGTGGGGCGTATTCGGTGTCGTCAGCCTCATCGGCAACATTGCCATCATGGCGTTCTACACGGTGGTCACGGGCTGGATCTTGTACTATTTTGTCAAGTTCCTGACCGGGCAGCATGCGGATTTCGGCTTTGCGCAGATGATCGCCGACCCCGGGCTGAACGTGACCTATCTGCTTGTGGTCCTTATAGCGGCGTTTGTGCTGCTGAGCTTTAATTTGCAGGGCGGGCTGGAGCGCGTGACCAAATACATGATGAGCGCGCTGCTGGTGCTGATGCTGGTGCTGGCCGTGCACAGCCTGACGTTTGCCGGTGCGGCGGAGGGGCTGCGGTTCTACCTTGTGCCGGATTTCTCGGCTATTGACGGCGGGGTCATCGTGGCGGCCATGAACCAGGCGTTTTTCTCGCTGTCCGTCGGCATGGGCGGCATGGCGATCTTCGGCAGCTACATCGGCAAGGATCACGCGCTCATGGGCGAGTCGCTGCGGGTCATTTTTCTGGACACGTTCGTGGCCGTGCTGGCGGGCATCGTCATCTTCCCGGCGTGCTTCACCTACGGGCTGGAGGTCACGGCAGGCCCCAGTCTGCTGTTTGACACGATGGCGGGGGTGTTCGGCAATATGGCCGGGGGCCGCTGGTGGGGCGCGCTGTTCTTCCTGCTCATGGTGTTTGCGGCGCTGTCCACCGTGCTGGGCGTCTGCGAGAATATCCTTGCCATGGTGCGTGAGCTGACCGGGTGGAGCCGCCCGAAGGGCTGCGTGGTCTGCGGCGTCGGCATCTTTCTGCTGGCGCTGACGACGGCGCTGGGCTACAGCGTGCTGCACTTCCAGCCGTTTGCGCCGGGCAGCGCGTGGCTGGACTTCTGGGACTTCATCGTCAGCAACAATGTGCTGCCGCTGGGGTCGCTGGTGCTGGCGCTGTTCTGCTGCAACCGCTTTGGCTGGGGCTGGGACAATTTTGTGGCCGAAGCCAACACCGGCAGGGGCCTGAAGGTCCGCCCCTGGATGAAGCCGATTTTTAAGTATTTTGTGCCGGGTGCGATTTTGTTTATTTATATTTACGGCATGGTTACGTTTCACTGGCGGTAAAAAGGAAAAAGTCCTGTCTCCGGGAAAGGGAGGCAGGACTTTTCGGTTTTACGCTGGGATGCGCGGGCAAAGCCCCTCCGGCCTCGTTCCACTCGGCCACCTCCCCACTTCGTGAGGAGGCTTTCTCGCAGGCTCTGCCCGTTTGCGGGTGCTACGACACCTTGCGGAAGTAATTTATCAAAATACTCTTGATATAATTATACCGCCGCGCGTAGCTGTTCTCGACGCGGATCAGCTCAAAGCCGTGCTCGCGGCAGATCTGGTCCTTCTTGCGGTCACGGCGCTGGACGGCGGGGTCGTCGCGGTGCTCGCGGCCATCCAGCTCGATGGCTAAAATCGGCATCAGGCGGCGGCCCTCCCGCTGGTAGACGACGAAGTCGAACCGCCCGGTGTAGAAAAGGTCGGCGCAGCCGGGGTTATCCTCAAACACCTGGGCGATGGGTACCTCCTTGCGGACCGTGCAGCGGCTGCCGTCGAGGAAGGCGTTGTCCAGCGCGTGGTTCAGATTTTCCAAAAAGGCATCCTCGGTCTTGGTGCTGTAGGGCTTGATGCCCAGCGCACGGCTGGCGGCGGGCTTCTCGGTCACCTCGGACTGGCCGTTTTTGCGCACGTACTGCACCAGCTCGTAAATATCGTCGTCGGTGCTGTCGGCGTGCAGGCGGTCCAGCGCGGCCTGATTCGAGAGGATGACCAGCTGCTCCCGCGCGCGGGAGGTCGCCACGTTGATGAGCTCCTTGTTTGTTTTCAGCCAGTCGTAGGTGCGCGGGCGGGTCTGGTCGGTCAGCGCCAGGGAGAAGATGACCACGTCTTTCTCGTCGCCCTGAAAGGCGTGCACCGTGCCGCAGGCGGCGTTCTCAAAGTGCTTCGCGCGCAGCATGGCCTCGATGGCGGCGCGCTGCTTCGCAAACGGCGTGATGATGCCCACCTGCTTGTCCGGGTGCGCAGTCAGGTATGCCTCGATGCGGCGCACCTCCTGCGGGGCAGTGTTTTTCTCGTCGGTGGTGTCGTTGGGCACGTCCACATAGACGAGCGGCGTGGGGTCGGTCTCGCGGCTGGCAATGTGCAGCTTGTGGTTGTAGTATTTGCGATTGTTGAACTCGATGATCTTGGGGCTGCACCGGTAGTGGTAGCTCAACAGCGTCTCGTCGCTGACGGCGTCGCAGGCCAGAAAGCATTTGTAGATCGAGTTTTCGATGTAATCGTACTCCTGCGTGACACCGTAGCGGCGGCGCAGCGTGCGGTTGTCGGCAGGGTCCAGCAGAATGACGGGCGAGAGCTGCTGCGGGTCGCCCACAAGCATCAGCGACGCCCCGCGCAGGATGGGCACCAGCGACATGGCCGTGCTGCACTGGCTGGCCTCGTCCATGATGACCATGTCAAAGCTCGGCTCCGGGTCGCCCAGGCGGTGGGCGGAGATGCAGGTCGTGGCCACAATGGGAAAGACGCGCAGCAGCTTTTTCAGGTTCTCCGGCTCCGAGATGTACTTGTTGAACTGCGTGACCCGCTCCTTGTCGGTGTCGGGGCTGTGGACGATGCTCATTAAATCGTTGTATTTCGGCTCCTCCAACCGGCGGATGCAGCGGGCCGAGGTGTAGTAGAGGTAGCGCAGCAGCTCGTCCTCGTTGCGGTCCAGCAGAGCCAGCGCGTCGGCAGAGTCGATGCTGCCGTAGGCGGCCAGCTCACGGTCCACCTGCGGCAGCTGCCCGGCCTGCAGCTCGTACTGGAAGTTCATCTGGCCGCGGGCGTCCAGCAGGCGCCGGATGGTCTCCCGCCGCTCCCGCAAATCAAGGATGCGCTCATACCGTTCCAGCAGGGCGGTCAGCTGTTTGGCGCGGGCCGTGCGGTCCGCGTGGTTTTTGTCCAGCAGCCGCTCCGGCACGGGGATTTTTTTGCACTGCTCAAACAGCTGGTCAATGGTGCGCAGGGCCTCGGCGGTTTTCTCGTTGTTGCCAAGGCGCAGGATCGGGAACGGCACGGTCTGGCCGTGGTAGGTGACGGCCTGCAGCTTTTCCACAACGCCGTCGATGGGATGGTTGTTGTAGCTGGAAAAAAGCACCGTGCGCTCGTTGAAAAACGCCGTCGTCAGCGTGTTGACGATGGTGTTGGTCTTGCCGGTGCCCGGCGGGCCCTGCACGTAGGCCAGCGGGTAGCGCATGGCATTGTTGATGGCCAGCAGCTGGTCCAGATTGACCTTGTTGTTCAGCAGCGCCAGCGGGTAGGACTTGCGGCGGCGCGGCTTGGCGGTCATCTCGCCGAAGAAGGCCCGCAGCGGGGCGGTGGCCGTCTCGCCGGAGGGGTCCTCGAACATAGTAAGGATGCCGCGGTACTCATGCTCCAAGTCCACGGGACAGTCGCGGCTGATGGCGACGAGGTAGGGCAGGTCATCGACCCGCACCCGCGGGTTGCTGCGGGTGATGCGGTCCTTGATGGTCTCGGCGTGCTTCGTGAACTCGTCCAGCAGCGTATAGTCGTCGGCATCCAGAAATTGATGGATGCTCAGCTTGCTGCCGTTGACGGTGAACTCCCGGCAGATGACCGGGTCCGGCTCGGCCCGCAGGGCGCGCTTTTTCACGTCGAGCCGCAGCGGGCGGTAGGCCAGCACGTACAGCCCCTGCCGGGTGTCAATACTGATAAGGTTCAGCCCCAGCGTGGGCAGGCTGGGGCGGGCGGCGTTCTGGCGGCGGTCCTCGACCCGGCGCTGGAACCGGCCCACCAGCTCACGGAACTGGTCGTCGGTCAGCTCCAGCGTGTCCTCCTTATAATCGGCAAAGCAGTCGGCGTCAATTTGATGGATCAGGCTGTAGTTGGACTGGTAGGGCGTGGCGTCCAGCCGGTTGCAGGCGGCCAGATAGTCCAGCACCCGCAGGTTGGCGGCGTTGTCAAACAGCGCCGCGTACCGCCCGGGGTTGTCGCGGATGTCGTCGATGAGCGTCTGGTTGACGGGGCACCACGAGCCGTCGACGACCTCGGCGGTCTGGATGCGGTCAATGCTGATATGGTCGAGCGCCTGCACGCTTAATTTGCCCAGATGCAGCCCGTCAACGTTCAGGGTGCGGGTCCTGGGGTTCAGCCCGCGGATAGCGACCCAGTATTTGGTCTGCTGGGTCTGTTGATTTTTGTATTCAATGCTCAACCACCGCCCCTCATGAATGGCACGGAAAATCGAGCGCGTGATGTTGTTCAATTTTCCGCTCCTTTCGGGTCGTGGCTTTCTTGCCTCCCTCTGTGAGGGAGGCGGCCAAGGGCATTTTACTTCGACAAGCGCCGGTATTCCAGCGGGGTCAGGCGGAACTGGTCGTAGAATGCCTGGGCAAAGCGGCCCTGGCTCTCGTAGCCGACCCGGGCGGCGATGTCCTGCACCCGCTGGGAGGTCGTGCGCAGCAGCTCGGCGGCTCTTTCGAGCCGGCGGCGGCGGAAGTAGGCGAGATACCCCTCGCCCAGCACGTTCTGGCAGTACAGCTTGAAGCCGCTCTCGCTCAAACCAAAATGGTCGGCCAGCTCCCGGGCCGAGCGGCGGACCGAGAGGTCCTGCAGAACCAGCGTCTCGGCCTCGCGCACGCATTCGACCTGCCGCGCGGGGCAGCGGGCCGTGTCGGCCTCGTCGGGCAGGCGCAGCAGCTCATACAGCAGCCGCACGGCGGCATAGCGCAGCTCGCCGGGAGCGGCGTAGGCGGCGTCGTCCCAGACCTCGTCCACAATGGCCGTGATGGCGTCGCTCATCGGGCAGCAGTGGACGCCGCCGCGGCAGAAATAATCCGCGATGCCGCCTATTTCCAGCCCCATCAGCGTCAAAAAGCTGTCTGCCTGCACGGCGTCGGGGTCAATGAAAAGCTGCAGCGCCTCGTACTGGCTGCCGGGCAGGTAGAAGTCCGCACCGGGCACAGCAAAGCTGACGGCGGCATGACCCTCCGTCACGATGGCATATTGTGCGCCGTCCGGGATGGCGCGCCGTCCGCTGCGGCAGAAATCAAAGACGAGCAGCCGCGGCCAGTCCAGCGGGGGCGGGCAGAGCGGCGCGTCCAGCCGGGTGAAGCAGAGCTGCACGCCGGGTGCAAGCTCCCGCCGGTCAAGCGGGGCTGCGGGGATGAGGTTGTCTGTTTTCATGTTTGGTTATACAGTAACTAAATATTTTGGATTTCTGAAAAACTGTGCGCAAAATTCCGATACTGAAATGCACTGAAATGACCATACAAGCCGAAAATATGCGGATAGAAAACTGCTAAAAAAGCAAAATGTGCGAAATCGGAAAAATGGCAAAATAAGGGAAATGCTTGCCAAAAACCGAAAAAAATCAGTCTGTGACCGGCACATCCAGCCCGAACTCCTGCGGGCGGAACCGCGGGCAGACATTCTCCGAGATGCAGATGACCGACGCGGCCAGGCGGCTGCCGATCTCGCAGGCCTCGGCCAGCGTCTTGCCGTAGGTCAGGCCGATGACCGTTCCGGCGAAGAAAGCATCCCCCGCGCCGGTGGTGTCGATGACATCGACCTTCTTGGCGGGCACCATGCCGCTCTCGCCGTCGGTGCGGGCGTAGACGGCGCCCTGCTCGCCCATCGTCACGACCATGCAGGGAATGTTGGCGCTGCGCACGTTGGCGGCCAGCGTGGCGCACATCTCGTCCGGCGTCAGGTGGCCGTAATCGTCGGAGAACATCAGCCCGGCCTCCTGCTGGTTGCAGACAAAGCAGTCGACCTCCTGCAGGAGGCTGCGGCGCTCCATGGCAATGCTCATGTTGGAGACCGCGGCGTAGACCTTTTTGCGGTACTTTTTGGCGTAGTGCAAAATCTGCTTGACGGTCTCCTTCTCCAGATCAAACTCGATGGCGATGCCGTCGCAGTCGGCAAAGATCTCGTCGCCCTTTTCCTTTAATAATGCGGTCAGCGGCGTCGTGTCGGGCCGCTTCGAGATGGCAGCGCAGACATCACCGTCGTTGTTGAACACGGCCAGCCAGGTGCCCATGCCGTCCGGCATGCGCTGAATGTAGCGGGTGTTGACCTTGTGCCGGGCCAGCTTGTCAATGACGTCCTGGCCGGAGCCGGTGTCGTCCACCAGACTGACGAAGGTGGGGCGCAGCTCGACATTGGCAATGTCCTCCGCCACGTTACGGCAGACGCCGCCGTGTACCTGCTCGACCCGGCCCGCGTTGCGCCCGCCCGGGATATAGGTGGACAGCGGATACCCCTTGATGTCCACAAAGACCGCACCGATGACTACAATGCCCATAAGATGACCCCCAAAAAGCTGATTTTACCTGTATTTTACCATACATTCGACATTTGCGCAAACCCCGCCCGAACGGGCAAAATGCGTACAAAAATCCGCCCCGGATGCTGAAAGATTCGACATCCGGGGCGGGGGGGGTTTTTGTGCTTTTTAGGGCAGCGGGAGGATCGTATCATCCTTCTCGGTGTAGCTGCCTCCATCCATGCGGGCGCGCACGAAGGGCACACCGTCACGCACATAAAAGGTATTATGCTCCAAAAGGGCGTCCGGGTTCTGGGAAGGGCTGATCGTGCCGCCGAGGTCGTCGTAGCTAACGTTGCCGCGGAAGGTGTTGTGGATGGCCTCCTCCAAGCAGAACATCACGCAGCCTCCCTCGTTCATGCGGCTGTAGTTGTGCTCGTACACCGTGCCGTCGCCGGAGTCGGCATCGTAGGCCATGCCGTCCTGATTGAGCCGCGTGTCAACGGCTTCGTTGCAGCGCAGCAGCGCATCCTTGCATTTCCACGGCCAGATGGCGGCGGCCACCTTGCCCATGCGATTGCCCGGCTCCCGATAAACACGGTCGTTCATCTCGCAGGCAACGGAATCCGCCGTGTTGTGCTCGACCAGCGGGCGCAGGGCGTACATGACCGTCAGGCCGTCGCCGCCCGCCGCTTTCACGTAGTTATCACGGAGAACGACATTCTCGTGACCGTACTGCAGAAAGGCTTTTTCTGCCAGCTCGGCACCCCGGAACTGCGCATGGGCGTAGGTATACCCCACCGCGATCCCCCAGCGGCTGACGCGGGCTACACAGCAGCCCGCGACCAGCACATCGGCAAAGCGTGCCACGCCGGTAGCAGTCTCATCTGCGGGCTGCAGCGCGGTCATGTAAATGCCGCCGTTGTTCATGTGCTTGTCGTACACGTTGCCGTGTACATCGTGGATCAGCAGGTTTTGTAGTGTGATGCCGCAGCGCGTGCCCCTGTCCTTCGCCACCACAGCCACGCCGGTGCGCTCCAGCTTATCCGGCTGGGAATATTGCTCGCCGATGACAGCGTCGGCGCGGTTCGTCAGTTCCAGATCACGCACCGTGACATAGGCTGCATCATACAGCAGCACGGCGGAGGATACATACCCGCGGTATACATGGGTGGGTGCGTCCAGTGCGCAGCCATAGTCCTGATACCAAAGCCCCTGCCCGTCGGCGTCAATGCGCGGCGCGGGCCCCTCGCCATAGGCGGCAATCGTGATGGGGCTGTCTTTTTTGCCGCAGCAGCGCAGGTGCAGGAACTGCTTTTCAAACACGCTGCCGCATTTCAGCAGCACCGTGTCACCGGGGGCCAGGGCCAGCCGGTTGACGGCAAACAGTGTGGCCAGCGGTTTTTCCGGCGTCAGGCCGTCGTTGGTGTCACGGCCTGTCTGCGGGTCCACGTAATAGGTCTTGCACAAGGCTGTCGTACACCTCCTCCCGCATCCGCTTTTCGATGATTTGCTTTACTTCCTCATAGGGGAAGCTGTCGCCGGCGTACCGCGTGAACAGATCCGGATTCGCGTCATACCAGGCGCGGGTCTGCGCATCGGTGAAATCCGGGCAGATACCCAGCGCACGGATCTTTTCGCACGGCTCCGCGAAATCCAGCTTGAAGCGGGTCAGCTCATATTGCAGGTAGGCAGGGGCAGAGAAGCGCCGCGTGCCGTACACGGGCTTGCCGTCCTGCTCCGCTCTTTCTGCCTGCGCGTTTTTGGCCGCCCGGCGGCGTTCCAGCGCCTCGGGGCTGTCGTCGCCGATCAGCCCCCAGCGCTTTGCCAGCGTCAGGCAGGCTTTGGCGTGACGCCACTGCTCCGGCGTCAGGCAGTAGGTTCGTTCGTCCATCACTTGACTGCACCCGTGATGCCGTTGGCAAAGCTCTTCTGCAGGCAGAGGAAGATGATCGCGGTGGGCAGCGTGCAGATCAGAACGCCCAGCATCAGCATACCGTAGTCCACACTGTAGCCGCTCTTGAGGTTTGCGACCAGCATCGGCATTGTGATGGATGCGTTGCTTTGGAATACGACCTTCGGCCAGAGGTAGCTGTTCCATGCGTTCATAAACGTGACAGTCATCGCCGCGCCGTAGGTAGAGCGCATGATGGGGACAAACATCCGGAAGAAGATGCCGATCTCGCTCAAACCGTCGAGACGCGCCGCTTCAATAATGTCATTGGGGAAGGAACGCGATGCCTGCCGGAACAGCATGATCATAAACGGTGTCGAGATGGACGGCAGCACGAACGCCGCCCAGCTGTTGACAAGCCCCCAGTGGGACATCATCTTGAACAGGGGGATCATAATGGCCACGAACGGCAGCATCATCGCCAGCAGCAGAACGCTCATCAGCGCGTCCTTCGCCTTATCGTGGTAAATTTCAAAGCCATAGCCCGCAATGGAGCAGACCAGCAGCGTGATGAGTGTCATCAGGATGGCGTTGCGGAAGGAGTTTGCCATTGCCAGCCCCAGATTCTGGTTGGCAACCAGCGACTTGAAGTTTTCTACCAGATAGGTGCCGGGAATGAGCTTGCCGCGCACAACATCAATGCTGGTGTTCGTCGCGCCGCACAGCATATAGTACAGCGGGAACACAGACAGGAAGCTGGCCAAAATCAGCACAGCGTGCGCCAGAATCTTTTTACCCTTAGTCACGCTTATCACCTACTTTCATCTGGATGGCAGACAGCACTGCCACGACCACAAGGATAAACACCGACAGCGCCGCCGCATAGTTGAACTTGGGCGTCTCGACAAACGAGATGTTATAAATATAGTGGGTCAGTGTCATGGTCGCCTTGCCGGGACCGCCCGCCGTCAGGTTGACGGACTCATCAAACAGCTGCAGCGTGCCGGAGGTGGACAT
>CEAG01004723.1_pt1 | contig 10570 bp, 9 predicted proteins | sample 554891 | NCBI WGS metagenome assembly CEAG01 (sample SAMEA3182116, study PRJEB8094) | gut metagenome | biome: human; feature: gut; material: Stool; isolation source: human stools | place: Canada | collected 2014-02-25
TGAATGTGTACCCATACCAGACTATTTTCGGACAATTACTTATTCATTAAAGATTTATTAAAATGCATCCTTTTTTTTCCGTTATAATCCCTTGCTATAACTCTTCCAATTTGATGCAGCGTTGCCTTGCTTCATTGGAAAAGCAAATATTTGCAGACTTTGAGGTTATTTTTATTGACGATTGTTCCACAGACAATACTTATGATTTTTTGCGGACCTTTTGTGAACAGACCAAATTAAATACTCATTTGATACGAATGGAGAAGAATGGTGGTCCGGGTAAGGCAAGAGAAGCGGGAGTTCTTGCCGCTAAAGGAGCATACGTAACATTTATGGATAGTGACGACTGGTATGAAAAATGCTTTTTGGAGAATATTTATCAAAAGCTGTCAACAGATGATTATGATATGATTTTTTTCGACTTTTATCGGAATTATAAAAGTGGTAAAAAGAAGCATATACAGTGTACCCGCTTTTTGGATGAAGCGCGTTCCATTAAAGATTATGTAGCTATAGCTTTTGATTCTTTGTGTGCACTTGTCGTAAAATCGGACATTATAAAGAAAATCAAGTTACCCTCGTTATATAACTCGGAGGATGCAGCAGCCGTTCCATTATTAATATCTTTATCACATAAAGTTACATATATTCCTACTCCGTTTTATAATTATCTATATCGTGAACAGTCTCTTTCCACTTCTCAAAACACACGTATTTATCAAGGTTTTGTAGATGCTTTTACTTTCATATATGAAAATGTTTCGGTTGAGTTTGAAGAAGAAAAAACATATAGAGGTGTTCATTTGGTTTTATACGGTGCTGTATTTAAGGCAATAGATGCAGGAGTAAATGAAAAAGTTGTTAAGGACATTATATGCAGTTTTGAAAGAAAAATACCTCAGTGGTATGAAAATAAATATATAAAGCTTTTACCATTAAGAAAACGTTGCTTTTTATATTTATTGAGAAAACGCCGTTTTTATATGCTACATCTGTACGTTACAATGCAAAGATTACTTTTAAATTTAAAATAACAAATACATTTATATTCTGAAAACTAATGATAACTTCCTCTATTGTTCTTTATAAGACAGCAAAAGATGAATTGAATACGGTTGTTTCCAGTGTATTGGATAGCTGTATTTCCTTTCTCTATCTGATAGATAACTCCCCTAATAGGGAACTGGAAAGTTTTGTCGCAAAATTTGATAAAAAGAGAGTTTTTTATGTCTTTAACGACCGGAATCTGGGATACGGTGCAGGGCATAACATCGCCATTCGCGAAGCTATAAGGAAAAATGCTTGTTATCATATTGTTTTAAATCCTGATATAAAGTTTAAGGCTGATGCTGTCACGAAAATTTGTGAATACATGAATCAAAACCCCGATGTGGGGCAGGTTATGCCCAAAATCCTTTATTCAGACAGTAACATCCAGTATCTATGTAAGTTGTTGCCTTCTCCAATGGATTTGTTTGGGAGACGTTTTATTCCTATAAAGAAATATAAGGAGAAACGTGCTTATAAATATGAATTGCATGCTATGGGGTATGACAAAATAATGGAGATTCCGGTGCTGTCCGGATGCTTCATGTTTATGCGAGTAGATGTTTTAAAAAAGGTAGGTGGTTTTGATGAACGTTTTTTTATGTATTCTGAGGATGTTGATTTATGCCGTAGAATAGGAGAGGTGTCTAAAACAATGTTCTATCCTATGGCATCTGTGTATCATGGATATGAAAAAGGCTCTTATAAAAGTTGGAAATTATTGAAATATCATATTTGCTCTGCTATTCAATATTTTAATAAGTGGGGATGGGTATTTGATAAAAAAAGAATACTGAGAAACAAAGAATGTCTGGATGCTTTGTCGCAAAAGAAATAGAAAAGAAAAACGTATAGGCTTGTTTATCTGAATAATAACCGTATCTTTGCGAAAAAACACACAGAGCCATGAGTGAAGCGAAAACCTATAAAAAACAAGAAGTATCGGAAGATTATGTAGCCGAACCAATGGCAATGAAATACTCTACGGTGGCGGAATATGCAGGCTATTTGAATGATGATATTCTTGTGGACGCCATAAAATATACGCAAACGGCCCGTGAAAAGGGGCAGATGATTCCGAACGGGGAAGTGTATGGTTTGTTGGCCGGGAGAATGGGATGGAAGTAGTTTTTGAGGAGAGCTGAAATAGATTCAAAAAGTATTCAAGAAAGACTCAAAAAATATTCAAGAAAGGGTCGTATCATCACTCCCCAAACGGAGTTTGATACGACCCTTTCATGTTGTTATAGCTACAATCCGTAACTTTTCGGAGCACTCATTTCAGTTTGGGCAGCCCCCCATATTCCGCCACCGCATTAAAGCAAGGGCATTCCTTCATCGGATTCAGGTCATGATGTCCCACTACCAGAATTTTCGGAAAAATCCGTTTCAGTTCGCGCAGCAGTGCCACTAACGATGCCCGCTGTGCCGGTGTGCGGGTGTCGGCGGGTGTGCCGCGGATGTCCAGGCCGCCTTCGTAGCAGATGCCTATGGAGTGCCGGTTGTGGTTTTGGCAATGGGCGCCGATTTTCTCCAGCGGGCGGCCGCGGTGAATCTCTCCGTTGCGTGTGATGTAGAAGTGGTAGCCGATGTCGCTGAAGCCGCGGCGGATGTGCTCGCGGCGGCAGTCGTCAAAGCTCAGGCGCACGCCCTGGGGCGTGGCCGAGCAATGAATGATGGCAAGCGTGATGATTCTCATCGGCCTATGCAGGAACTGAAACCGAATACCCCTGCCAGGGCAGTGGCTACTGCTACGATGGTTTTGAGGACAATGCCCCATACGGATTTTGATTTTGTGCTCATGTTCTTCAGGTGTTAATGTTGATAATCTGTTGCTTTTGTTATCCTAACGGATTCTCCTCTTCGCCGTTGCCGCCGCCGGGGGTGCTGCCACCCGCGCCGCTGTTGTCCGGGCTGTACTTGGACGCTTCTTTCAACTGGCCTTCCAGGTTGATTTGGGCATTGCTCAGCTCACCCGTGGCGCGGGCGCGGAGCTTCAGGCCCTTTACGTTGTCCGCCAGGGTGAAGGCGTCGGCAGAGGCAGCGCCTTTACGGCTGACGATGCCTACGGAGAAAATGGCGAGGTCGTCCAGTTTCACGTTCTTGCCGTCCAGGATAAGCTCTTTGGTGCAGGCTATCATGTCGGTAAGCACGCCTTTGATTAAGCCGGCCGAGTAGGGCGTGTTGTGGTTTGACATGTGCTTGGCGAGCTTCTCGGTGTCGAACGTGTCCTCAATCAGGGGACGGGCATACCATAAGCCTTTCAGGGGGTGGTTTTCACCGGTCATTTGATACTTCTTGTAACGAATCATAATCTTTAAGTTTTTGGGTTTTTAATTCTTGTTTTCAACTCTCTTTGTGATCACGTTACGAAGATACGATGCGCGGGAAGAGGGTTTGTCACTTTCGGTACGTTATGGTCTGTTGTAGGTTGTTATATACGGATATAGATGCGGAAGTGTGGAGATATTTCCGTATCTTTGCTCTGTAAGAACCAAAGAATCAGGGATTATGACGAATTTTAAAATACGCACATTCGGACGCACGGAACTTGCACAGCTTTACTGTCCGGAGTTGTGCCCGCAAGCGGCTTTCCGTAAACTGAACCAATGGATAGACCTCTATCCGAACCTGCGGGAAGAATTGCTTGCCTTAGGGCTTTCGCCCAAGTCGCGGACATACACGCCCGCCCAGGTAGACTGATTGTAGGGGCATTGGGAGAACCGGGCGAGAACTGACCCCCCCCCCCCGGCAGCCCGACACATACCAACCGCATCTACAACCGAAAAGACCGCCTTTCATAGCCCGAATCCCCCTCTGTCCACTCAAGGATGCTTTGCGTTGCCAAAGTTCTACTCCACGCTGCTAAAGTTCTACTTTACGCCGCCAAAGTTCTACTCTGCAACGCTAAAGTTCTACTCTACGCTGCCGGAGTAGCCCCCTGGAAAAACATGAAGCAACCTCTCATCCTTTTTCATCTTCAGTAACGTTACCGACCGTTTCCGGCAACATCATCTTACCGTCCATCCTTCCCACCCGAAGTCCTTTCTCGACCGAAATCCCTTCTTACCCGAAATCCCTTCTCGACCGAAATCCTTTCTTACCCGGAATCCCTTTTTACCCGAAGTCCTTTTTTATCCGGAATCCTTTCTTTCCCCAAAGACCCTCTTACCCGAACCCCCTCCCTTTTCCACTCTTCTGTTCTTTTGTCCTTTTCTCCTTCCGTCCTTTTCTCCTTTTGTTCTTTTCTCCTTTTCTCCTTCTGTTCTTTTGTTCTTCTGTCTCTACCTCCGTTCCAAATACACAATTGGTACACAACAATCACCCCCGCCACCAGCTTCGCACACACGCACGTATAGTATATACACAGAAAACCTGTCAAAACAACCACCCACAAACCTGTCACACCCCATTAGGGAGAGGTTTCCGGTACGTCCCCTTTCCGTCCACGCTCTCTATCATCCCATGCTTCACCAGGCGTTTGAGCCATGTGGATGCCGTTCCGGGTTTAATGCCCGTTGCTTCGGCCTGCAGCAGGAAGGCAGAGCGGGTAAACTCCCTTTCCATGCTTTGCAGCAGGGCGTCGCGGTCGGCGTTGCTCCGGCGGCTGATTTCGGTTCCGGGCAGGAAGGAGAGGATGTGCGTGGCGTGGCGGTAGAGGCTTTCGGTAAGCTCCAGCACGGAGTTGAAGTCGGTGGGGAGGATGGTCATGTCCCAGCGGGTGATGATGCCGTCCTTGAGGTTGTCGCCGGAGATGTCCTTGTCGGGGGTGAGGTGGGGCGAGCGGGCGATGTCGTCCGATTCGAGTACGCGGAGCATGGCCACTACCTGCATGATGCGGCAGATGTTGATGGCAAGGCGGGCTACGCTGCTCGCCATTTCGCTGCCGTTGGCAAGGTGGGAGCGGATGAAGAGGTTGGCGAAGAGGTTGTTGAACAGCTCCTTCTGTTCGGGGGTGAGGCGCAGGGTGAAGAGGCCGCCGGCGGTGATGCGTTTCAGTTGCTCGCGCCACTGCATGCCCAGGCCGGTGAATACGGTTTCGAGGTCGGTATCCTGCCGGTCGAACTGGTTCTGCCACTTGTGGATGGCGGGCATGTAGTAGAAGAGCTGGCGCGAGAACAGGCCGTTTTCGGCGGTGGGGATGAGCGGTTTCACCTGGGCGGGAGTGCCTGAGAGCAGGACGGAGAGGTAGCTGCGCTTCACTTCGCGGTACTCGCGGTCGGTGCGGCGGTTGTAGGAGAGGCGGTCATGGTCGAAGGCCTTGCGCATGGTGTCGCTCCAGTGGCCGTGTTCCGAGCCGATGGCGGTGGAGATGGTGTCGGCTTCGCTCTCGCATATCAGGCCGATGCCTTCGGAGTCCATGATGTTCTGCAGGATGCCCGTGCCGGTGTTGTTGCCCGAGATGAGGAACATGCGGTCGGGCGGCAGCGAGGGCGGGGTGGCCTGCGAGCGCTCCTTGCCCAGCGAGTCGTAGGCGCCCTTCTCCTTGCGGTACTGCTTCATGGCTTCTGCCGTGTGCAGGCGTATCTCGTCGTGGATAGGCTCCACCAGCAGGCGGACGAGGGAGAGCACGCCCTTGCCCGAGGCAGGCAGGGCCACGATGAACGTTTGCAGGCTGGGCGATATCATCTTGCCGCCGTAGGCGCAGCGCACGTGGCTGTTCATGCTGGCGCCCAGCACGGTGACGGCGCCCAGCAGCATGATGTCCTGCTGGGCGCGGGTGGTGCCGTGGGCGGTAATTTCGTTCAGCGGTGCGGGCCAGAGCGTCCGGTTGTCGAAGCAGGGCAGCGGGGTGAGGGGTTCGCTGCCCCGGCAGGTCTCCTCGTCGGCTGCTTCGGGGTAGGTTGTTCCGGCATTGGCTGTTCCGGAGTAGGCTGTTCCGGCATCGGCTGCTTCGGCGGGAAGGCTGGCTGCGGGCGCTTCCGGAAATTCTTCCGCAGGCATCTCCGCCTTATTATAATAACCGTGCGCATGCGTGTGTGAGGCGGCGGGATACGGTGCACCCGGCGTACCAAGTGTACCCGCGGGAGCGTCCTGCCGCGGCTTCTCTGCGGGGCGGGGGCGCACGTTGCACAGTTCGGCCAGGTGGAAGGCGGTGCCTATGTGGACGCTGTTGTTGTTTGTTTTCAGGGCGTTGCTGAAGAGCTTGTTTGCCGCGTGCACATCGTATTTGGCAGAGAGGCTGCACAGCATCAGGAAGTCGCTGCGTCCGGCTTCGCCGCAGTCGGTGGCTATGGCGAATGCCAGTTGTACATACTCTCTGTAGGTGGGCGCAATGTCGGCGCCCGCTGCGTGAACCGCTTCCGTGAGGCGGCGCAAATCGGATAGGATATTGGTCATGGGGTTATAAATTATGAGTTATCTGTTATGAATTATGTGTTATGAGTTATCTGTTATGAGTTACGAATTACTGGTTTTGTAGCAGATTATTTTCCGGAGAAAGATTATTCCGGGTAGCTATGAGCGCACCGGGGTCGTAGCTCAGGAAGCAGGCCCGTACGAGGTCCTTGCCGGAAGTATCCACGCCTTTGGGGGAGTTGCGGTTGCCGTCGGCATACACGCACTGCACGTAGTCCATAGCCCATCGGATGCTTTCGGCGGCATTCTGGCGCACATCCGGCAGGGCGGGGTCGGGGGTGTAGGGCACGAAGGCTTTTACACCCTGTCCGCAGGGACTGATGAAGACCAGCTCCGGCCTTAGAAACGGGTCTTCAAACAGTTGGCGGCGCAGCCGGGCGGTTTCGTCAGCGGAGTCGAGGTGGTCGATGTCCACCACTACGAGTCCCGATGCTTCGAGAAGGCTGTCGCTGCGCCGGCGGGCGAACGTGCCGCAGGGGGTGACGTAGGGCAGAAGCTCCTGTTTGAGGGCGCGGTAGGCGGATAGGTCTCCGCTGTCGAATGCCCGGCGCACGCGGTCGGTGAGCAGTTGCAGGCGTGTGTTGGTGGTTATCGTCCGGTACACTTCCTGCAGGGGCATGGTTTTGTAGGGTTTCAGGGTGGCAGGTTTGATGATTTGCCCCGTGCCGCTGTCCTTCACCGGCGAAATGGGGGCGAGGAACAGGGACATTTTGAATTCATTCATTTGTTTACTTGTTTTTTTTGGTGCTGATTATTAATTTGTTAATTTTGCATCGCAATTCCCGAATCTTCCAGGAATACCCTTCAAAGTTCGTGATTATAAAACAGATGACCGTACACACATGTATGTACGAAACTTAATAAACCTAAATATTTCCCTTGTGTTTTAAATAAAATTAATATTAAAATGAGCGTAAAAAATGAAGACGGGCAATATCCCTATCTTATGATAGGTGAAGAGCTCCGCTATCTGTTGAAGGCATCCGGCGTGTCTTTGAAAATGATTGCCGACCATGCCGGCATGAGTAATACCACCATTCAGACCCTTTTAAAAGGGGGGATGTGAAAATCAGCGTGCTCATACGCTGGTATAAGGCAATGAAAGCCATCCTGGACGATGAAGAGTTCGAATTGCTGCGGAGACGGGCGCACCGGATAGTGGATAAACTTTGAACCCCATGCCGGATATGTTTGTAAATCAGTCATGGCAACAGGTAAAAGCGTATATACTCTCGAAGATTTCCTGAAATTTTTCCCTTTCTACAGGAAAATCTTATTAACTTTGCGGGTCACTTTTGGAAACAATAAAAAAATAATGATATGAATATCTCTTATAACTGGTTGAAAGAGTATGTGGATTTCGACCTGACACCGGATGAAGTAGCCGCCGCGCTCACTTCCATAGGACTGGAAACGGGAAGCGTGGAAGAGGTGCAAACCGTTAAAGGCGGACTGGAAGGCCTGGTCATCGGCGAAGTGCTGACGTGCGAGCCCCATCCCAACTCGGACCACATGCACATCACTACCGTAAACCTGGGACAGGGAGAACCTGTGCAGATAGTATGCGGCGCAGCCAACGTGGCAGCCGGACAGAAAGTGGTGGTAGCCACTTTGGGTACAAAACTTTATGACGGTGATGAATGCTTCACAATCAAGAAATCCAAACTCCGCGGCGTAGAGTCCAACGGCATGATTTGTGCCGAAGACGAAATAGGCATCGGCACAGACCATGCGGGCATCATCGTGCTGCCCGAAACAGCAGTGCCGGGCACGCTTGCCAAGGACTATTACAACATCAAGAGCGACTACGTGCTGGAGGTGGACATCACGCCCAACCGCGCCGACGCCTGCTCGCACTACGGCGTGGCGCGCGACCTGTACGCCTACCTGGTGCAGAACGGCAAGCCCGCCGCCTTGAAGAAACCCTCTGTGGAGGCTTTTGCCGTCGATAACCACGACCTCGACATCCGGGTGACGGTAGAGAACAGCGAAGCCTGCCCGCACTATGCCGGCGTCACCGTGAAAGGCGTCACCGTAAAGGAAAGCCCCGAATGGTTGCAGAACAAGCTACGCATCATCGGCCTGCGCCCTATTAATAATGTGGTGGACATCACGAACTACATCGTCCACGCATTCGGCCAGCCGCTCCACTGCTTCGATGCGGACAAGATTAAGGGCGGCGAGGTCATTGTAAAGACCCTGCCCGAAGGCACTCCCTTCACTACCCTGGACGGCGTGGAACGCAAGCTCAACGGACGCGACCTGATGATTTGCAACCGGGAAGAGCCCATGTGCATCGCCGGAGTGTTCGGCGGACTGGATTCAGGCTCTACCGAAACCACGAAGGACGTGTTCCTCGAAAGCGCTTATTTTCACCCCACTTGGGTGCGTAAGACCGCCCGCCGCCACGGCCTGAATACGGATGCTTCCTTCCGCTTTGAAAGAGGCGTCGACCCCAACGCCACCCTTTACTGCCTGAAACTGGCGGCGCTGATGGTGAAGGAACTTGCCGGCGGCACCATCTCTTCCGACATCAAGGATGTATGCGCCGCTCCCGCCCGCGACTTCCGGGTGGAACTCTCTTACGGGAAGGTACACGCGCTGATAGGCAAGGAGATTCCGGCAGAGACGATAAAAAGCATCGTGACCAGCCTGGAGATGAAGATTGTAGGCGAAACGGCAGAGGGCCTGACGCTCGACGTGCCGCCATACCGCGTGGATGTGCAGCGCGACTGTGATGTGATAGAGGACATCCTCCGTATTTACGGATATAATAATGTGGAGATTCCCACAGCCTTGAAGTCCAGCCTGACAACGAAGGGCGAGTGCGACAAGTCCAACCGTCTGCAGAACCTGGTTGCCGAGCAACTGGTGGGCTGCGGTTTCAACGAAATCCTGAACAACTCGCTGACACGCGCCGCCTATTACGACGGACTGGAATCTTATCCCGCCAAGAACCTCGTGATGCTGATGAACCCGCTCAGCGCCGACCTGAACGCCATGCGCCAGACGCTGCTTTTCGGCGGACTGGAGAGCATCGCGCACAATGCCAACCGCAAGAATGCCGATTTGAAATTCTTTGAGTTCGGCAACTGCTATTACTTCAACGAAGAGAAGCGTAACCCCGAAAAGGCGCTCGCTCCTTATTCCGAAGACTATCACCTGGGCCTGTGGATTACCGGCAAGAGAGTGTCCAACTCATGGGCGCATCAGGACGAGGACAGTTCGGTGTACGAACTGAAAGCGTATGTCGAAAACATATTTGCCCGTCTGGGCTTGCAGATGCACGACCTGGTAGTGGGCAACCTTACGGACGATATTTACGCCGCTGCCCTGTCCGTGCAGACAAAGGGCGGCAAGCGCCTTGCCACGTTCGGCGTGGTGACAAGGAAGCTCCTGAAAGCGTTCGACATCGACAACGAGGTGTACTATGCCGACCTGAACTGGAAAGAGCTGATGAAGGCCATCAGGAACGTGAAGGTAAACTATACCGAAATCTCCAAATTCCCGGCCGTGAAGCGCGACCTCGCTTTGCTGATTGACAAGAAGGTGCAGTTTGCCGAAATCGAGAAGATTGCCTACGAAACGGAGAAGAAGCTGCTGAAAGAAGTCTCCCTCTTCGATGTCTATGAAGGCAAGAACCTGGAAGCCGGCAAGAAATCGTATGCCGTAAGTTTCCTGTTGCAGGACGAGAATGCCACACTGAACGACAAGCAGATTGACAAAGTGATGCAGAAGCTGATTGCCAACCTGCAGAACCGACTGGGAGCCGTGTTGCGGTAAAAACAAGCTGACCCGCTATGAAGAAGTATGATATAAAACCGGATCACCATATCAGAGCCAAAAGAGCGTCTCTGACGGGCCTGACCATAGGGCTGCTCCTCTTGTTCCAGACAGTAAGGGTGCTTTGGCACTTCCCTGAGAACGAGGGCTGGAGAAATGCCCTGGCAGGGGTAAGCGGTCTGATATGGCTGCTGCTGTGCGGCGCGTCATATTGGAGGTATCGGAAACTGACGCGGCAGTAAAGACAGAAACCAATTAAAGAACAAATTAAAATATACAATCCAATGGGAAGAGCGTTTGAATATAGAAAAGCTGCCAAATTGAAAAGATGGGGTCACATGGCTAAGACCTTTACAAGACTGGGTAAACAAATTGCTATTGC
>CEAG01005684.1_pt1 | contig 10546 bp, 10 predicted proteins | sample 554891 | NCBI WGS metagenome assembly CEAG01 (sample SAMEA3182116, study PRJEB8094) | gut metagenome | biome: human; feature: gut; material: Stool; isolation source: human stools | place: Canada | collected 2014-02-25
CCGCCCCAGCCGCAGATGCCGAGGATGCCGATCTGTTCCGGGTTCACATCGTCACGGGTGGAAAGGTAATCCACCGCCGCCGAGAAGTCCTCGGTATTGATGTCGGGTGAAGCTACATAGCGGGGTTGGCCACCGCTCTCGCCGGTAAACGAGGGGTCGAAGGCGATAGTGAGGAAACCGCGCTTTGCCAATTCCTGCGCATACAGTCCCGATGCCTGTTCCTTGACAGCCCCGAACGGTCCGCTGACGGCAATAGCGGGCAGCTTGCCCGTGGCATTCTTGGGTATATAGAGGTCGGCGGCAAGCGTGATGCCGTAGCGGTTATGGAACGTGATTTTGCTGTGGTTCACTTCGTTGCTCTGGGGGAACGTCTTGTCCCACTCCTGCGTAAGATTCAGTTTTTCTTCCATGATGCTGTTTGTATTAAGTCGATTTTCCTGTGCCGTGAGGCCGCCCATGCCGCAAAGGCAGGCGAACAAGGCCACGGCCGATGTCTTGAATGAATGTCTCATACTGTTTCCCGTGTTGGAAGTTACCGGATAAAGTTCGTCATGATGCCCGGTTCCCTTTCGGGTATCGGCTGTCCGCCGTTTTTCAGGCTTTTCAGCACCCATGCCATGTTATCGCCCAAGGTGCGCATCGTCTGCAATCCCTCGGCGTCCTGCGAGGCTTCGCCCGGCAGACGACCATGCACGCTGTTCCAGTACTGGGAGCTTACGACGGGCATGTCGTTTATCGTGAAATACTTGTTCAACCGGTCGAACGTGGCGCTTGCCCCTCCGCGCCGACAGACGGCTACGGCAGCCGCCGGTTTGTAGCGCAGCAGCGACGACGCGGAATAAAACAGCCTGTCGAGCAGGGCGCAGAGCGAACCGTTGGGGCCCGCATAATAGACGGGCGAACCGATGACGATGCCGTCCGCCGTTTCCAGTTTCTCACGGATCGTGGTGTACAGCGCATCGCCGAACACGCATCTGCCCGATTCCGCACAACGGTTGCAGGCGATGCACCCCTGTACCGCTTTGGTGCCGATGGAGACGATTTCCGTTTCTATGCTATTCGCTTCAAGGGCTTTCGCCACTTCCGACAAGGCAATGTAAGTGTTTCCTTTGCCCTTCGGACTTCCATTAATCAGTAATACTTTCATCGTTATCCTTTTTAATACCAGTCATGTTTCTCGTCCCGGTCGAGCGCATCGATACGTGCCATTTCTTCCGGGGACAGCTCGAAGTCGAACACGGAGATGTTCTCTTTCTGATGGGCAGGATTGCTTGAACCGGGGATGACCGTCACGCCGTGCTGCAAGTCCCAGCGCAGGATGATCTGTGCGGGGGATTTGCCGTGCGCCTCGGCTATCTCCTTGACAGTCCCGTTACTGAACATCGCTTTCGTATAACCGCGTCCGCCGAATGGATACCATCCTTCGATGACGATGCCGTTGCGGTGCATATATCCCCGTACCTCTTTCTCCTGATAATAAGGATGTATCTCGTTCTGCGTCATCACGGGCTTGATACTTACTTTCGGGAGGAACTCCCTCATCTCCTCGATATAATAGTTGGACACGCCGAGCGAACGTATTTTGCCCTCGGCCACGGCGCGTTCCATCGCCTTGTAGGCTTCCACGTCGTTGTCGCCGGGATGGTGCAGCAACATCAGGTCCACATAGCCGATGTCGAGCCTTGCGAGGGATGCTTCGATGGCTTCCTTCGCGTGGCCGAACTCGTTAGGATAGAGTTTGGTGCAGATGAAAAACTTCTCGCGGGGCAGGCCCGAGCGGCGGATAGCTTCGCCTACCTCTTTCTCGTTGCCGTAGAAAGTAGCGGTGTCGAACTTGCGGTAGCCTAACTTAATGGCGGAGAGAATGGCGTCGATGCACTCGTCGCCGTGCAGACTGTACGTCCCCAGTCCGAGGACGGGCATGGCGTATCCGCTGCTGAGCGTGATGACGGGCAGCTTGCCGTTCTCGCCCTCGGTCAGATCGAACGGGCCGTCATCGTCTGTGTCGGTATCGCTTGCATCGCCGGTGGAGGTTTCCTGCCCTGTACCATTATCGGTTACAGGACCGTCCGTACCGCAGGCGTTCGCCGAAAATGCCAGACGGAGCAGCATCGTAATGAATACCCGTTTTATTCTCATAATTTCCTGTTTTTTAATCTCTTATTGTAGTGCGAAGATACGGAGAAAAAGCTATCGCATAATTGCTGTAAGGCTCAAACACTGTTTGTTGTTGAAAAGGTCAATTTGCAAAAAGCGGACTACGGCGAAAGCATAAAAATCCCGCAACGCAGAAAATAGCGTTGCTGAATTTATCAACTCTCTTTACGGGCGGCATTATCTCGTTACAACATCAACAGGCAGATTGAAAATTTTTGCCACTTTCGATATCGTATCAATATGTCTTCCGGTTGCGGCGGCAAAATGATGGGTCGGACCGCATTCGCTCCATCGGTTTACGAACTCCCTTGCTCCGCAAGCAAAGCGCGTCCGCATGTTCGTGTCGCCGAACGACAGGATTTTTCCCTCTTCGTTCACGCCTTCCGCCGCTACGAATTTGAAGTGTCCATCGCCGTCTTGCGTAATGGCAAGATATGTGACCGGTCCCGTATAAGGATAAAACTGCGTCAAATATCCACCGCCGGTCTTTCCATGAAACACTTTCACGATTTTCATGGTAGGTTTCTTGCATGAGATGTCGGCATCTCCCGAACCGCTGTGGCCTATGATTGCGATGTCGTCATTGAAATCGATGGAATACATTTCCGCAAGCTGCCCGGTTCCGGAGATGGTTTTCATGATGCTCATGGCCATTGCCACCTTGATGTCGCCTTCAACGGCACACGCCGTACCTTGCTTGATAAGCATGGAGAACGCCGGTATCAGCATACCGTCGAGAATTCCGGCCTTGCCTTGGGCGAACCCGTCGTAATGGGAAGCGATGAGGCCGAGTTTTTCGTCCTTGACCCATTGTTCGAACGCCACGACATATCTTGCCATTTCCCATACTTCCTCGATGCTCCCTCCGCCTTCGATGTCAAAGGTGTCGAGGATGTCTTGCGCTTTAGTCCGTATGATCTCTTTGTCGGTCACGTTGTCTGCTATGGCCCACATCTTTTCCCAGTCAAACTGTTTGGTATAAAGATGCATACGGCGATACAGATTCGATTCGTCGATATACAGGCCCATCATGCCGGGATAGGGACGCCCTATTTGGGCGATGTTGGTATCGCGGAAACGACGGCGTACTTGTGCCGCGCGACACCAATCTTCGATCTGCGATTGCACTTCCGGATCGCCCCCTTCGACGACACCCGTAATTACGGCGTGGCGCTTGCCGTAACGTTCCAAATCGGCCACCATCTCGCCCACGGCTCCGCAGGCATACCCTTCGCCCAGCCATGTCGCGATATCCGTATGGTCGTAATCCAGCGCTTTCAGCTTCTGGATATTCACCAGCACGACAGGAACATCCAGATCCTTCACCGCGGGAAGCATATTGTAGGAGGTGGCGTACGTGAGGAGCTGCATCATCACAATGTCCACATCGGCTGCACGGAATTTATCGCCGGCCGCCTGCGACAGCTCCTTGGTCGTGACCAAACCGCCGTCCACGATCTCCACCGTGTCGGGCAACGTCTTCTTAAACGCTTCATACTGAGTCTCGAATTCCGACACCAACGAGGGGAACTGGGGTAAATATGCCTCCAAGGCGATGGAAAATACGCCTACTTTTGCTTTTGTGTTTACTAACATGTTCTTGATTTTAAAGAGTAAAGAATTGATAATTATCTGTACGACTTCTCGAAAATATCCGCACAATCCTCGTGCGTCATCTCGCAGGGGTTGGCGGCGAAAAGTCCGCCCATCGTCTCGCGGGCATTGCGGGCCAATGTGTCGCATTCTTCCTTCGTGATGCCGTAGTCGCTCATTCGCAGGTTATCCACGCCGCAGGCTTTCTGCAACTCGGCCAGCGCGGTCAGGAAATCTTCCGGCTTGTTGGCATCCTTCATCCCCATGGCACGCGCCATCTTGACGAACTGTCCGTCGCAGACGTGGCGTTCCACGAAAAAGCGGTAGAACTCGTTGGAAATCATAATCAGCCCCGCGCCGTGCGGCAAGTCGTGGTGGTAAGCGCTCATGGCGTGCTCCATCGAATGTTCGGCGGTAGTGCTGGTGAGCTGCATCGTCAGTCCGGCAATGGTGCTGCCGTAGGCCACGCCTTCGCGGGCTTCGATGTCGCCTCCGTCTTTTACCGCACGGGGCAAGTATTCGGCGATGTACCCGATGGCCGACAACGCTATCGGCTCGCTCAGTACGTTCACGAAACGGCTAATCATTACTTCCGTATTGTGAAACAGGGCGTCGAATCCTTGATAAGCGGTGTACTCGGCAGGGACGGTGCGCATCAGTTCCGGGTCCACAATGGCGAGTACGGGATTCAGCGAAGGGTCTCCGAACCCGATCTTCTCGTTGGTCTCGTGGTTGGAGATAACACCCCAACAGTTGATTTCCGAACCTGTTCCGGAGGTAGTGGCGATAGTCACGATGGGAAGTCCCGGATGCAGTAAGGGCTGCGCCTTGCCTGTGCCACCGCACACGTAATCCCACAGGTCGCCGGGATTGGTGGCCATAGCCGCCACAGCTACGGCCGAGTCGAGCACGGCACCGCCTCCCAACGCGAGGATGAAGTCGCACCCGTTTCCTTTGGCGCAGGCGGCAGCCTCCATCACGACCTCTTTCGAAGGGTTTTCGTGAATGTTGTTACAGATGACGTAAGCTGCGCCGGCTTTATCCAGTTGGGCCGTCACACGGTCGAGCGTGCCGCTTGTCTTTACGGACTGACCGCTTGAAATGAGCAGCAGAGCCTTTCTGCCCGGAAGCTTCTGATTGCCGAGCTCGTTCAGTTTACCTCGCCCGAAAAGCAGTTTCGTCGGCGTGAAAAGATTGAAATCCATGTTCATAGTTTTACTTGTCTTATGTGTTAGATATTTCGATTCTACGGATATTTACAAACACAAAAGTAAAGCGAAAGCCTCACAACGGGATTGCTGTGAGGCTCAAAGATCATTGCTGAGAAGTTCACTTTTTATTCTTTCTCTTTTGACAAACCTATTTTTGCCTGTTAACGGGATTGAATTGCTTGTCGTAGTCCAGCAGGTATTTTGCCAATACGGGGTCGTTGAAGTCGGTTTTCAACTTGCCTGTATCCATTCGCCGGATCGTTTCCATGTCCTCTGCAGAAAGCTCGAAATCGTCGATGGCGAAATTGCTGGCCATGCGCTCTTTATGTGTAGTTTTGGGGATGGCGACGATCCCTTCGCTCGTCAGGAACTTCAACGCCACTTGTGCATTGGTCTTGTCGTACCGTGCGCCGACGGTTTTCAACCGTTCGTCGGTAAAGATTCCGTCGGTGCCTTGAGCCAGCGGCCCCCATGCCATCAGGCGGGTGTCATAATCCTTGATAAGTCCGCGCATTCTGTACTGCTGGGAGAATACATGTGTCTCCAATTGCAATACGGCAGGCTTTACGTCCATGTTTTCCGCCAAATCCACAAAACGTGCGTCGTAAAAGTTACTTAGACCGATGGCCCGCACCTTGCCATTCCGGTAGGCCTTCTCCATTGCACGGTAAGTCCCGTAGTAATCGCCGAAAGGCTGGTGGACGAGCAACAGGTCGATATAATCCGTTCCCAACTTGCGGAGAGATTCGTCGATGCTGCGTGCAGCCTTTTCCTCTCCGGCATTGGAAATCCAAACCTTGGTGGTAAGGAACAGTTCGCTGCGCGGCACGCCGCATTTGCTCACAGCGGCCCCTACGCCTTCTTCATTGTAATAAGCCTGCGCCGTGTCTATCAGACGATAACCTGTGCCGATAGCCTCCAGCACGCAGCGTTCGCACTCTTCGGGGCTGACGAGATATACGCCGTAGCCCAGAACCGGCATTTCCACGCCGTTATTCAATAAGATCGTTTTCATGGTCATTCTTTCTTTTTGCCAATTGAACCATATGCTATTCGTTTGTCTGTCAACAATCTAATCCTTCCGTTCATGTATTTCCACGCACCGCAAACGGCTGGCCGGAATGCCCCGAGCATTTCCGTGTAACGCGAGCGGGGTGTCGCCCGGATTCATCGTTTCCTGTCGGCCGAATGCGTCCAACAGTCCGGCCACGACAGACTCGGCTCCGGCATTTCGGAGAGCCTCTGTCGAACGGATACCCTTCGCACAGTTAAACACGTGCTCGCCGAAATGTGCGGTATCCGCGAACCTACCGCCAAAACCCGTGTGCCGTGCTACGAAGCCCAAACTTCGGCTGAAAGATTGTTCGTCGGCGCCCCCTGTATCACCTCGTGTCCCTGTTCAATCAATTTAGCTGGCGACATCACCCGTGCCTAAAATCCCGAATTTCATCTTTCGTTTCGTCGAATCCGTTCTACTTCGCTTCTATTTTTTTGATGAATTTGGCAGGATTTCCTCCCACTACGGTCATGGGCGGCACATCGCGGGTGACGACGCTGTTCGCGCCGACGATGGAGCCGTAACCGATCCGTACGCCGGGCAGCACAGTGGAACCTATGCCGATCCAAACCTTATCTTCAATGACAATGGGTTTACCGTACGTCGCGCTGCGGTTGTCCGGATTCGGGTCATGATTGATGGTGATCAGGTTCACTTTCGGCGCGATGAACACACCGTCGCCGATGGTGATGCCGCCACGGTCGAAAAACGTGCATCCTTGCTGAATCCAGCAGCCTTTACCGATGCGGATGTTCTTGCCGAAATCCACGTAAAACGGAGGTAACAACGTGGTACTGGGATCGATTTCCCGACCCGTGATACGGAGAAGATAATCGTGTACCTCTTCGGAAGAGAGCCATCCTTTGGCGTTCATTTCCGCAGCCGTCTTCATCGTATCGAAAATGGTGCCGATCAGCTCCTCGTAACCGGGTTCTTCAGGCGAGACCATCGCGCCCGATAGGTCTTTCTCGAAAATATCCATGTAGTTATTCATTTTTATGATTGTATAATTTATATGTTTCGGCAAATGTAAAGACCCGTTTCATACTGTTTATAAACAATATTACGGATAGTTATACCTTGATTACTGGTTCGTGACAGAGGATTCTGCAGCCTATTGCTTTGCCGGAATTTGCACCTCATTCGTGTATCCGGTGTGTTCCGATAAATCGTGTCGTGGCCAAATCCATGTCGTCGTAAATGGGACTCTTTCCCGTGTCGAGTCCGGCGATAGCCCGCATTTCCTGTCCGGTCAGCGTGAAATCGAAAATATTCAGGTTTTCCGCCATGCGTTCCTTGCGAACGCTTTTCGGAATGACCACTATGCCCCGCTGGTTCAACCAGCGGAGGATAACGGCCGCCACCGTCTTGCCGTGTTTTCCCGCAATGGTTTTCAGTACCGGGTTGTTGAAGATGTCGTTTTGCCCCTCGGCGAACGGCGCCCATGCCTCGTGCTGGATGCCCTCTTTTGCGAGGAAAGCGTTGGATGCCGCCTGTTGGTAGAACGGGTTGGTCTCGATTTGGTTGACGGCAGGCTTCACCTCGTTGTGCAGGAACAGGTCTTGTAGACGTTCATCGGAAAAACTCGTCACCCCGATAGCGCGGATACGCCCTTCTTCGTATAATTTCTCGACGGCCCTCCATGCGGCGTAGTAGTTGCCGTATGGCTTGTGCAGAAGGAAAAGGTCGAGGTAGTCCAGCCCAAGCGCCTTCATCGACCGATCGAATGCACGCAGTGCATCGTCGTACTCATAATCCTGTACCCACAGTTTTGTGGTAACGAACAGTTCTTCGCGTTTCAATCCGCTGCTGCGAATGGCATTGCCTACCTGCTCCTCGTTAAAATAAGACGCTGCCGTATCGATCATCCGATAGCCGACTTCGAGTGCGTCACCCACGGCCCGCTCCGTAGCTTCCGGAGCGATCTGATATACCCCGAAACCGACAGCCGGCATCATCACTCCGTTGTTCAGTCTTATTGTCTTCATTTCGTATCTGTTTGAATTTATTGCGAAATTACCGTCTCGGCATGACAGGTCCGATACATAATTCGTGGAGATGTATTCACTTTTCGTGGTATTTGGTTAAATTCGCAGAGTGAGATCGATAAATCGGGAACGGGATGGAACGGAACAAACTGTATTTCATTGACTCGATTGACAATTACGGCATTACCGAAGGTGCGGACCATGTAATCCACATACTTTGCACGGCAGGTTGCATGAGCTTCTCCTTTCAGGAAACGCATTACAATATCGCTGTCGGCGATTATGTCATCCTGACCGACCTCTCGCTCGCTTCGGACTTCTCCCGATCGGAAGATTTTACGGGTATTGTCCTATGCCTTTCCGAATCGTTCGTCTCTTCTATGGCATTACGCAGCAACTACGGCATCATCGGGCATATGTCGCTGCTTCAGAACCCGGTGATGAAACTTTCCGAACAGGATTTCCGGAAATGCCGTACCGACATGCTGCGCCTTCGTGAACGCATGAAGGATAGCGGACATCTTTTTCACGAGGAGATGATCGGACATCTGCTCATGGCGCACATCCTCGACCTGTACGACATTCATGCACGTCAAAATATTTTCAGGCAAGTGCCCGAAAGAATATCTTTTCTTTTGCGGCGGTTCATCGACCTGCTCTATCAGGGCGAATACATCCGAAACAGGGATTTGTCTTACTATGCTTCGAGGCTCTGCATTACGCCTCACTACCTGTCCGAAATATGCAAAAAGGCGAGCGGAAAGCCGGCGACATACTGGATAACTCGTTTCACCCAACAGGAAATCGGCCGGCTGCTTTGCCGCAAAGAACTTACGCTGGCAGAGATCGCAAGCCGCATGAATTTTTCGTCCGTTTCCTATTTAAGTCGTTACGTGCGAAAATGGGCCGGGGTTTATCCGACCGAATACAGAAACAACGTACAGCGTAAATAATCCGAAAGCAATGAGACGAGTACGGCCGCAAGTCCTCCCGTCGTCAACTTAAAACGGCTGTCGGCGGTACTCCATATTGTTTTTTGAAGGCCGAGGAAAAATGAGACTGGTTCTTGAACCCTACGCTCGTATAAATATCCGCGATTTTCTTTCCGCCTTCCTGCATCATGACGTAGGCCGCTTCGAGCCGTTTGCGGATAAGCCATTTTTCGGGCGTCAGATCGCTGATTTTCTTGAAATCCCGTTTAAAAGTGGCGAGGCTTCTTCCTGTATAGTGCGCCAGTTCTTCCATCGTGAACTCATACATGTAGTTCTTATTCATAAAGTCCATAATATCGATTTTCCACGGTTCGTTGAAATCGAACAACGTGGATGCGAACCGTTCGTCGATATGGAGCAGAGCCAGCAAGCCCTCCTGCAATTTCAGATGCATGAAATCGTCCCTCGGTTTCACTTCCGGATCGAAAAAAGGAGTCAGCGATGCAAAAAGGCTCGTTATTTCCGCGGTTTTAGGCAACTTGATTACTTCCGGTTTCAGTTTGGACGTATCGGCCGGAATCTTGCATTGCCCGAATTTGGCATACATTTCCCGCAGAAAATTCCGGGTAAAATTCAGGAAAATGCCGCAATATCGCTCTCCATTGAAAGTCCTTTTATACATGGTGATATGGTGGTCGCGCGGAATATACACGCATTCCCCCTTACCTACATGGATCTGCTGTTTGCCGTTGTCGAGAATCATTTCGCCGGAATAGACGTAGTTCATCGCATACTCCCGCGAACGATGTATGCAACCGCTGATATCATCGTAAAAAAAACTGTAAAACACATTTTCATAGTTGAAAATGAGCTTCATCGGACCAAGATCCTCTTCTTCTATTCGTCTTTGTTTCATCGCGATTTTATCGGGGAAGGATAATTATAATGTTGCTACTTTTCAATTAGCCGCATCCGCAGCACAGGAAACGGGTTGCCCTGTTCGTCGGTCTCGTCACGACGGAAAGTCTGAAATCCCGAACGGAGATAAAATGCTTCGGCTTTTTTGTTCTGTTCGTTCACGTCCACATATATCGCATCATACGTGCGGATCGCCATATTCAGCAGTTCTCGACCCAATCCGTGCCCGATGCAGGAGGGGGAAAGAAACAGCATTTCGATCTTCCGTTCCTGAATGCCCATAAACCCGGCAGGAATGTTATCGTTATAAACAACGACAAGGCTCTCCACCCCCTGCAAGGCGGCTTTCACTTGCGGCGCGAGGTTCCGAATGTCTTGTTCCGACAGAAAATCGTGGCTGGTACGGACCGAACTCTCCCACACCTTCACCAACTCGTCCACGAGTTCCGTATCCCTATTATCTTTTGTTTTGCTCTCTATTCGTATCCGACCCATGTTTATCAGGATTATTTCTTGTCTGTAAAATTACAAAATACAACCCGGAATTCCATTGTTCAACGGCTCATTTATTAGGAAAAGTATTTTTCCGGTCTTTAATCGATTCAATGCTAAGAGATAATGTGTCTGATTAGGGTGTAAGATTGCAACTGGCTGAAGATCATTACAAGATTTAAAGAAAGACATAAGAAG
>CEAG01013711.1_pt1 | contig 10506 bp, 5 predicted proteins | sample 554891 | NCBI WGS metagenome assembly CEAG01 (sample SAMEA3182116, study PRJEB8094) | gut metagenome | biome: human; feature: gut; material: Stool; isolation source: human stools | place: Canada | collected 2014-02-25
ATTTATTTAAGGTTAGAATTAGGTTAACATGAATTTGTCTTATTCCTTTCCGGCAGGCCGCCTGCGAGAGGTCGCCTGCCGAGGGAGATAAGCGTTATGAGAAAACCATCTTAGCAATCAGAAAAGAGAATACCAGAAAAACAATAAATGTATAACCCTATAGAAATAGTTACTAAATGAACACAATGACAAGAAGACTCCTCTGGATGGTCGTATGTTGTTTGCCGTTTATCTCGGGATGCAAACAAAGTGAGCGCGCAATAAGCGAGAACGCAATAGACGACACCATTTACCAGAATTTACCTTTCGATATGCCGAAAGTGCAACAGCCGGTTTTTCCCGCTTATGAGGTAAATATCTCTAAATTCGGAGCCAAAGGGGACGGAATGACCCTGAATACGAAAGCCATCAATGATGCTATAAAAGAGGTAAACCAGCGTGGCGGAGGTAAGGTGATTATCCCGGAAGGTACTTGGTTGACCGGCCCAATCGAACTGCTCAGCAACGTGAATCTTTATACGGAACGGAATGCACTGGTACTCTTTACGGGGGACTTCGAAGCATATCCGATTATCCCGACTTCTTTCGAAGGACTGGACACCCGCCGTTGCCAATCACCGATTTCAGCACGCGACGCCGAGAATATAGCCATCACAGGATATGGAATATTTGACGGTAATGGAGATTGCTGGCGCCCGGTGAAAAAGGAAAAGCTAACTGCTTCGCAATGGAACAAACTGGTAAAATCGGGTGGTGTGCTCGATGCGCAGGAAAGAATCTGGTACCCTACGGCAGGTTCGCTGAAAGGTGCAATGGCTTGTAAAGACTTTAATGTACCCGAAGGCATCAATACAGACGAAGAATGGAATGAAATCCGTGCATGGCTGCGTCCGGTATTGCTCAGTTTCGTAAAAAGTAAAAAGGTACTGCTGGAAGGTGTCACTTTCAAGAACTCACCGAGTTGGTGTTTACATCCGCTATCTTGCGAAGATATTACGGTAAATAATATTCAGGTGATCAACCCCTGGTATTCTCAGAACGGAGACGCACTCGACTTGGAATCTTGCAAGAACGCACTGATTATCAACAGTGTATTCGATGCGGGAGATGATGCGATCTGTATCAAATCCGGTAAAGACGAAAACGGTCGTCGTCGCGGAGAACCTTGTCAGAATGTAATTGTAAAAAACAATACAGTGTTGCATGGACACGGCGGATTCGTGGTAGGCAGCGAAATGTCCGGTGGTGTGAAGAACATCTATGTAGAAGATTGTACCTTTCTGGGCACTGACGTAGGTCTGCGCTTCAAGAGTACCCGCGGACGGGGTGGTGTTGTAGAAAATATCTATATCAACAACATCAACATGATCAATATACCGAACGAACCGCTACTGTTCGACCTGTTCTATGGTGGCAAAGGAGCCGGAGAAGAATCGGAAGAAGATCTGCTGAGCCGTATGAAAACAGCGATTCCTCCTGTTACCGAAGAGACTCCCGCCTTCCGTGATATCCATATTTCCAATATTATTTGCAGAGGTTCGGGCCGGGCAATGTTCTTCAACGGACTTCCGGAAATGCCTATCCGCAACGTAACAGTGAAGAACGTGGTAATGACGGAAGCTACCGACGGGGTTGTTATCAGCCAGGCAGACGGTGTCACACTGGAAAATATTTATGTAGAATCCACCAAAGGAAAGAATATTCTGAACGTCAAGAGTGCCAGAAACCTGAAAGTCGACGGCGAAACTTATGAAGAGATTGACGCAAAAGGACAGATATTGAATTTCAAATAAGAGATTCCACCACAGATACATAGCTATGGGTCCCAACGCATTAATCTATGGCGTCTGTGGTTAATCGCAGAAAACCACAAAATCATTATATAGAGTAAAAAGCTCAAATAGCAGACTAATTTATCCTCCAAAGATAAGCCGGTCTGCTATTTTTTCAACTACTTTTGCAAAGAGAAATACGACGTATCACATCATGTATTAAAATCATGAAGAAGAATATTTTTATCATAGCACTCCTTACCGGATGTTGCTCTTTATCTGCCTGGGCTCAAAAACAGGAGAAAACCATTACTGTAGAAGTAAATAATAACTGGAACCGGGCAAAGACGGATGAACCGGTAGTAATCAATTTACATGATCTGCATACCGGATTTAAAGTAAAGTCCGCCGTAGTCATGGAAGGAAGTACTGAAATCCCTTCTCAGCTGGACGACCTGAACAGAGACCGCAAGATGGACGAACTTGCATTCGTCACCAGCCTCCCTGCTCACGGTAGAAAATCCTTTCAGGTCACACTGTCTTCCGAAAAGAGTACGAAGACTTATCCGGCCCGGGTTTATGCCGAAATGTTTATTGCCGACCCGAGAAAAGGAAAGCATCAATCGGTGCAAGCGATTACTGTGCCCGGCACCAGCAACATATACAGTATGGTTCGCCCTCATGGTCCGGTACTGGAATCGGAACTGGTAGGTTATCGTCTTTACTTTAACGAAAAGCAGACTCCGGATATCTACGGTAAGTTCAATAAAGGACTGGAGATCAAAGAATCTCAGTTCTACCCTACTGATGAACAGTTGGCAAGAGGATTCGGTGACGATGTCCTCCGGGTATTCGACAGTTGCGGCCCGGGGGCTTTCAAAGGATGGGACGGGAAAAAAGCAACTCATATAACTCCTGTAGATACCCGCACGGAGCGTATCATCTCTTACGGTCCGGCACGTGTCATTGCAGAAATCGAAGTGACAGGCTGGAAATATCAAAATGCGGAGCTGGACATGATGACCCGTTACACACTCTATGCCGGCCACCGTGATCTTCGTATTGAGGCATTCTTCGACGAACCTATCAAAAACGAAGTGTTCTGTACAGGCGTTCAGGATATTGTCGGTACTGCGGAGTCTTACTCGGATCATAAAGGACTTGTCGGCAGCTGGGGAACAGACTGGCCGGTAAACGATACCGTGAAATATGCCAAAGAAACGGTAGGACTTGGCACCTGCATTCCCCAACGATATGTAAAATCGGAAGAGAAAGACAAAGACAACTACCTTTACACCATCACATCTCCGGGAAGCAAATACTTACAGTATCACACCACTTTCACTTCTATGAAAGAAACTTTCGGATATAAAACACCGGAAGCATGGTTTGCTTACCTCCGTGAATGGAAAGAAGAACTGGCACATCCGGTAACGGTGAAAATAAAAGATATTCATTAAACAGAGCGTACAAATACAACTAAACAATCAAATACCGGAGTGTTTACCAGTTTTTATACCGACTCCGCACAATTATTACTCCTTTGTGCGGAGTCTTTTTTTTACCTTTGCCCCATGGAGAAATGCTGATTGAATCTTTAAACATTAAACTATTATACCTATATCATGAAACGATTGACACAGACTTTAGCTTTCTGCCTGCTGACTGTTTTTACAGCAGTGGCACAGAAAAACTATGTATCCGAAGTATGGGTTTCCGATCTCGGAAACGGTAAATACAAGAATCCGGTGCTCTATGCCGATTATTCCGATCCGGACGCTTGCCGCATAGGAGATGATTTCTATATGACTTCTTCCAGCTTCAACTGTCTGCCGGGATTGCAGATTCTACATTCCAAGGATTTAGTGAACTGGACGATCATCGGAGCCGCGGTTCCCTACGCCCTCACTCCTATTGAAACACCGGAACGTCCGGAACACGGCAACCGTGTCTGGGCACCCAGTATCCGCCATCACAACGGAGAGTTCTATATCTTCTGGGGAGATCCGGATCAAGGCGCTTTCATGGTAAAAGCCAAAGACCCGAAAGGTCCGTGGACGGAACCTGTTCTGGTAAAACCGGGAAAAGGAATCATCGATACCTGTCCGCTGTGGGATGAAGACGGAAAAGTATATCTGGTACATGCCTATGCGGGAAGCCGCGCCGGACTGAAAAGTGTAATCACCATCTGTGAATTGAATAAGGAGGCGACCAAAGCCATTACGCCCTCACGCATTATCTTCGACGGTCACGAAGCACACCAGACGTGTGAAGGCCCGAAGTTCTACAAAAGAAACGGTTATTATTATATCTTCCATCCGGCAGGCGGTGTGCCAACCGGTTGGCAGGTAGTGCTCCGTTCTAAGAATGTGTATGGTCCTTATGAATGGAAGACTGTACTGGCGCAGGGTGATTCTCCCGTCAATGGACCTCATCAGGGAGCCTGGGTAGATACTCCTTCCGGAGAAGACTGGTTCTTCCACTTCCAGGATGTAGGCGCTTACGGTCGCCTTGTCCACCTGCAACCGATGAAATGGGTGAATGACTGGCCTGTAATAGGTATCGACAAGGATGGTGACGGCTGCGGCGAACCGGTACTGACCTACCAAAAACCGAATGTAGGAAAGACGTATCCCATCTGTACACCGCAAGAAAGTGACGAATTCGACGAATATACGCTCTCTCCGCAATGGCAGTGGCATGCAAACATCAATGAAAAATGGGCATACTATGCCGGAGACCAAAGTTATGTCAGACTGTATTCTTATCCGGTGCCACAGGATTATAAGAATCTGTGGGATGTAGCTAACCTGTTGTTACAAAAAACTCCTTCCGACAATTTCACCGCCACAATGAAACTGACCTTTACGCCTAACTCCAAACTGAAAGGTGAACGTACAGGTTTGGTAGTAATGGGCAGAGACTACGCCGGACTGATCCTGGAAAACACGGACAAAGGTCTCGTTCTGTCCCAAATCGAATGTAAAAAGGCAGATAAGGGACAACCGGAACAGACAAACTCTTCAACCGATCTTACTCAAAACACAGTTTATCTAAAGGTACGCTTCAGCTGTGACGGTAAAAAGATCAAAGCCAGCGAAGGAGGAAACGACCTCATTGTGATGTGCAACTTCAGCTATAGTCTTGACGGAAAGAAGTTCTCTCCATTAGGCAACCCTTTCCAAGCTAAAGAAGGACAATGGATTGGCACCAAAGTCGGCATGTTCTGTACCCGTCCGGCTATAGTTACCAACGATGGAGGATGGACAGATGTAGACTGGTTCCGGATCACAAAGAAATAACCTATTGGTACGGATTCAGTAAGAAGGCATTGCGCAAGCAGTGACAATAGGTTGGCACAACTGTGCCATCGCATTGGCACGCCCGTGCCACCGTACTGGCACAACTGTGCCAATGCGGTGGCACTGCCTCTTCTCCAGATGCCTTGACTGGAGCATTCTACAGTTATCAGTAATCCGTTTTTTATTCCTATCTTTGTAAGCAGAAAGAAAAGAAACAGGATTAACATTTAAAACAAGAAGTTCAATGAAGAAACTAGTCATTTTCGATTTGGATGGTACATTACTAAATACCATTGCCGACCTTGCACATAGTACAAATTATGCCTTGAATAAGTTAGGATATCCCACACATGAGATCGAGAAATATAATTTCATGGTAGGAAATGGCATCGACAAACTTTTTGAGCGTGCCTTGCCGGAAGAAGAAAAGTCCAAAGAGAATGTACTGCGCGTACGCAAGGAATTCGTCCCTTACTATGACATTCATAATGCCGATGACAGCCGCCCTTATCCCGGTATTCCGGAATTGCTCTCATACTTACAGGATGCAGGTGTTCAGATTGCTGTAGCTTCCAACAAGTATCAGGCAGCCACTCAAAAATTAGTCGACCACTATTTCCCGGAAATTCATTTTACAGCTGTATTCGGACAACGGGAAGGAGTCAAAGTTAAACCCGATCCGATTATTGTATCCGATATTCTGGAAGTTGCCAAAGTAGCCAAAGAAGAAGTGCTGTACGTAGGTGATTCCGGCGTGGATATGCAAACGGCTGCTAATGCAGGAGTGACTGCTTGTGGAGTGACGTGGGGTTTTCGTCCGCGTACGGAACTGGAGGAATTCAATCCTTCGTATATTGCAGATACTGCCGGAGAAATCAAAAAACTTATTCTATAGTATAAAAAGAATGACCGTACGATATCCCTATGCAAGTCATATTGGCATAGATACACCCTACGGTCATTCCTCAATATCTCCGGGAAGGGCTTTTGACTGCGCTTCTTGTAAGGTGGCAAAAGGCTTGTCAAGCGTGCCCGCATTTGAGTCATCACCGTTGGTAGCTACCAAATAATTCGTAGCCGAAAGAGACAGGAAACACCCCATAAAAAAAGACTAATACCTATATGCTTCTTCATTTGCCTGTATTTTAAAACCTATTGATAACTAATTTCCATTTTACTGTTAATTGTGTGCTTCTGTGTAACCTGACTCCTCTCTTCTACTATTAAACAAATACACTGTAACGGGAGTTTCTTTCCAGTTACCGTTTTCATGCCGCTAAATTACAGCTTTCTTTATAGTTTATAATGTACATGCGTACACAAAGCCTAGAAAATCGTATTTCACCTGAGATTTACATCAAGAATGAACGATAATACATCGTTTCCTTGTTTTTCCGTACGCTATTACATCCTCTATTCTAAAAAGAAAATTAACTTTGTAACCATTAATAATAATGTAGAATCGTAGAAATCAAATATGAAAAATGCACTGCTGATATTCGCATTCTTATCTTTCTATCTCAGTTCAGTACATGCATCTGTCGAGATACGTTCGAACAAACTGACCACCGGTGACGGACTGGCGAATAATTCCATCCGATATATGTTTCAGGACAGCAAGGGATTTATGTGGATGGGAACCGTCAACGGATTAAGCTATTATGACGGTAACTCTTTTGTCAGTATCTACCCGGACCCTAATCTGCCGGTTTCATTGGCCGACCCGCGCATCCGGAATATGGAAGAAGATTCTAACGGCTTTTTATGGATCGCCACTCTCTCTTCTTTGTATAGCTGTTACGATTTAAAACATGGGCGTTTCGTCGATTTCACCGGTTGCGGAGAATACAAACAGAGCTATTCGAAAAAAATCATAGCATCCGACCAGTCTGTCTGGTTGTGGGATAACAATAACGGATGTCGTCGTGTCGTCTATCAGGATGGCCAGTTCTCGTCGCAGGCATACAAAAAAGAATCAGGCAACCTATCATCTGATGAGGTATTGTTTGTCTACGAAAGCAATGACAGTCCCGGACATGTGTGGATAGGAACCAGGCAAGGATTATGGAAATACCATGAAGGCAAACTGGAAGCAATGGATACACAGGGGGAAAGCTGGGAACATATCTTTTCCTATGACCAATATACCTGCATCATTACCGGAAAAAAAGAAATCTACCGCCACTCTCTTTCCAATAACCGACTGGAGAAAATCGCTTCATTAACCGAACTCGGAGATACAGGTGTTATCACCGGAAGCCTCCGCCTGCAACATCAATGGGTGATGTTTACCGCCACCGGCAGTTACATCCTGGATCCCGTTACGGGAAAACTGCGCCGGTTCTCCCGCCTGAATATAAAAAACGGTAATGTCACCAGAGACAATAAAGGGAATGCATGGGTACACAACTATACCGGCAATGTATGGTATGTCAATACCAGCACAGGGGATATCAAACCCTTTCAGTTTCTTTCATCCGAGCATTTGGGATACATCGATGTGGAACGTTACTCTATTATCCATGACTCGCGGGATATCATCTGGATTACGACTTACGGAAACGGGCTCTTTGCCTACGACCTGAACACCGGTGGTCTGCAACACTTCACTTTTGAAGTCAGTCACTCCAGCCACATCAATTCCAACTATCTGCAATATATCATTGAAGACCGTTCAGGGGGTATCTGGGTCAGTTCCGAATTTTCCGGATTATCCCATCTCGAAATTCTGAATAAAGGTACGTTGCGTATCTATCCGAACGGTGAAAATGCTTCCGACCGTTCCAACACCATCCGTATGCTCTTACGGGGTAAAAACGGGAATGTATTTATGGCAAACCGCATGGGTACCTTATATGAGTATGATGCCGGACTAAAAAACATACTTCGCAAAGAGAAGTTCACACATAACGTATACAGTATGTGCGAAGATAACGAAGGACAACTCTGGTTAGGCATGCGTGGTATAGGGCTGCGTATCGGCCCTGACCAATGGTACCGGCACAACAGCAAAGACCCAGGCTCGTTATCAAACGACAATGTGTATTTAATCTACCGTGACCGCAAAGGCCGGATGTGGATAGGGACATTTGGCGGAGGACTGAATCTGGCTGTCAAAACAGACAACGGCTATCAATTCAAGCATTTCTTTCAAGACAGTTATGGGGAAAAACGGGTACGTGTCATTCAGGAAGACCGCAACGGCATGATGTGGGTAGGTACCAACAACGGTATTTATATCTTCCATCCGGATTCACTGATCCACGCACCCAAGAACTATATACTTTACAACCACGTTAACGAAACATTCCCCAGCAATGAAATCCGTTGTCTGGTAAATGATCACGAAGGAAACATGTGGATCGGCACAACGGGAACAGGCTTTGCTATCTGTAATCCGGGAGACGACTACCAGCATCTGACTTTCGATTGTTACAGTATGAAAGACGGATTGCCCAACGGGGTTATACAATCCATTGTGGAAGACCAAGACCATAAAATGTGGATTGCAACCGAATATGGCATTTCCCGTTTCACTCCCGCCACCAAGCAAATAGAGAACTATTATTTCTCTTCGTATACACTGGGAAATGTGTACTCTGAGAATACAGCCTGCATAAACACCGACGGAAGACTGCTTTTCGGAACGAACTACGGTCTGGTAGCTCTCGACACCCATAAAGTAGAAAACATGGAAAAGCCTGTATCGACTGTATTTACGGGACTCCATATCAATGGCACACACATGCTGCCCGGCATGGAAGATTCACCTCTTGACGAAACAATGTCTTATACACGTGAATTAAAACTGAAACACTACCAGAATTCATTTGTCATCGCTTTTTCAACCTTCAATTTCTTAAGCGGAGCATCCAAATATTCTTATCGGATGCCTCCTTATGATTCGGAATGGAGTATTCCCTCGGCACAGAATCTGGCAACGTACCGCAATCTTCCTCCCGGCAAATATCAGCTACAGGTGAAGGCTTGTAACGTAGCCGGAATGTGGGGAAAAGAAAGCACCCTGGAGATTATAATAGCCCCTCCTTTCTGGCAGACAACCTGGGCCTATCTGATTTATCTGGTACTGATTGGAATTGCCGGCTATTTCAGTTTCCACATCATACGCAATTTCAACCGGCTGCGTAACCGCATCGCTATTGAGAAGCAATTGACTGAATATAAACTGGAGTTCTTCACCAACATATCTCACGAATTCCGTACTCCGCTTACTTTAATTCAAGGTGCTCTCAACAAGCTGGTCAATATAGAGAATCCTCCGAAAGAAATGCAGCGTCCTTTAAGAACGATGGATAAAAGTACGCGGAGAATGCTACGTCTCATCAATCAGCTGCTGGAGTTCAGAAAGATGCAGAAAAGCAAACTGGCTTTATCTCTGGAAGAGACGGATGTCATTGCTTTCCTTTATGAAATATTCCTGAGTTTCAAGGATACAAGCGAATCCAAACACATGGATTTCAGCTTCGAACCGTCACAACCTTCCTATAAAATGTATATTGATAAAGGCAACTTAGACAAGGTTACCTATAATCTACTGTCCAACGCTTTTAAGTACACGCCTTCTAATGGAAAGATTATATTCAAAGTAGACATTCTGGAAGACAAGCAACAACTCCGCATCCAAGTAATAGATAACGGAATTGGCATACCTAAAGAAAAGCGTTCCGAACTGTTCAAGCGTTTTATGCAAAGCAGCTTCTCCCACAGCAGTGTCGGAGTAGGGCTCCACTTGACGCATGAATTGGTCAATGTACACAAAGGCAGCATCAGCTATGAGGATAATGAAGGGGGAGGTTCCGTCTTTACCGTCATACTGCCAACTAATTCAGAAATCTATCAAGAGAAAGATTTCCTGGTCCCCAACCAGCTATTAATCGAAGAAGAGGAGCAACAACATGCCAAAGAGTTTATCCGGGAAGAAAAGCCGGAAGATACCTTCCAGCCTCCTGTCGATCCGTTGAACAAACGCAAAGTCCTGATTATAGAGGATGATACTGATATCCGCGAATTCTTAAAAGAAGAAGTGGGAATTTACTTTGAAGTAGAAGTAGCTGCCGACGGAACATCCGGGTTTGAAAAGGCAAGCACGTATGATGCAGATTTAATTATTTGTGATGTCCTGATGCCGGGAATGAGCGGATTTGAAGTGACACGCAAACTTAAAAATGAATTTACAACCAGTCATATCCCCATCATATTACTGACTGCTCTCGATATAGAAGAGAAATACCAGGAAGGAATTGAATCCGGAGCTGATGCGTATATCACGAAGCCATTCAATGTCTCTTTACTACTGGCAAGAATCTTCAAGTTAATCGAGCTACGGGATAAACTGCGCCAAAAATATTCCAACGAACCGGGATTGGCTCATTCCATTATTTGTACCAATGACAAGGATCAGAAGTTCTCGG
>CEAG01034509.1_pt1 | contig 10406 bp, 6 predicted proteins | sample 554891 | NCBI WGS metagenome assembly CEAG01 (sample SAMEA3182116, study PRJEB8094) | gut metagenome | biome: human; feature: gut; material: Stool; isolation source: human stools | place: Canada | collected 2014-02-25
GAGTTAATAATCAATAAAAGCGTTAAATCTTCACCCTTTAGAATGTACAATTAAAGACAACGACCATATTTCTGACTTATTACCTATAAAATATTGAGTAATAATCGGTTGTAAATACGAGATTGTACAAGTTTACGCCATATTGATATACCAAGTAGTGTTGATACGATTGGAAGTTATGCTTTCATGGGTTGTACAAGTTTAGCATCTGTTAATATTGCTGATGGTGTTACTACAATTGGAAATGATGCTTTTTCAGATTGTAGTAGCTTGACATCTGTAAATATTCCTAACAGCGTTACTACAATTGAAGGTGGTGCTTTTAGTTATTGTATAAGTTTAAAATCAATTAATATTTCCAATAATATTACTACACTTGGAGCAGGAGTTTTTTTAAATTGTGTAAATCTTACTTCAATAACAATACCAAGTAAAGTCATGCAATTCGGGACTTATTATACGCCAAATGGGGTAGAATGTAAATGTTTTTATGGATGTACAGCATTAAAAGAAGTACATATAAAAAATCCAAATCCACCTGCTATTTTTGAAGATACCTTTTCAGTATATGCTGATGCTACTTTATATGTTCCAATAGGTAGTAAGGAAGCATATCAAAATCACTCTATATGGGGAAAGTTTGGAACTATTATTGAAGAATAAATAAAATAGAAAGACAGCATTTGAAGCAATTCATTTGCTGTCTTTTTTATAATGGAAATACAGAAAAAGATTGATAGAAAAAGATTAAATCATTATCTTTGCATTACAGTATTATACTGTAAAAAGAGATTATTAATATATTGAATAACTTATCTTGTTTTACATGAGTTGATGTAAACCAATATGTAAACCAAGCCTTTGAAGCTAACTAAATAAGATATATTTAAGAGTATGTAAAAGGAAGTAGCTCAGTTGGTTGCTGACGAAAGCGCAGCTTTTGGCAGCCGCAGAAGAGCATTAGCCTTCCAAGCTGAGGGTCGCGGGTTTGAGCCCCGTCTTCCGCTCTTCTGAAAATCAGATAGTTATCGAAAGATTTCTATCTGATTTTTGTTTTTAGACAATGGCGGTTTGGCTATGGTTTAACCGAGTGAGTTAAACCGAGAGTTAAACCAAAATCAGTATGAACGCTACAATTTCAGTGGTATGTTACAAGTCAAAGACACTATCAAATGGTGAATACCCATTAATGCTCCGAATCTGTAAAGACGGAAAGAAGAAATACCAAAGTTTAGGCATATCTGTCCTACCCCGTTATTGGGACTTCACACGAAATAAGCCGAAACCAAACTGTCCCAATAAAGAGTATATTCAGAAAATCATTCTTAATAAACAAACAGAGTTACAACAACGAATGTTAGAGTTCAACTCTGAACAGAAAGAATATACTACCACTACTCTGCTCAATGACGAAAACAAAAGATTTGAACTGAAAACAGTCTGTCAATTCTATCAAGAACAAATCGAACAATGCAAAGTTTTGTGTAAATAAAAAATACGGAACTCATTTTTGAATCCCGTATTTTCCATTTATACAAAATATTTTATAGTTCCATATTTTTTATAATAGCTAATCCTTCCTATCTTATCTGTTCAAATGAAATACTTTCATTCTTATTAGAGCTATCTCACATTAGCGTAGAGAATGAAAGTTTTATTTCTATTTCTGTATCTTGACGCAACGTATCAAACTGGAATTAGCACGACTATTATTCGAATTCAGTTTGACATCATCTTTACCAAGAGTTAGATGTACAGAATTCGCGGCCTTCTCTCTATCAGTAGAACTACACCAATAATAACCATTAGTATCTGCTGCAGTTAATTTTCCATTCTTGCGACTACGCCATCCTCCTATCGGATACCACCAGTTTTGTCCGCTATCATCCACCATAACATATCCCTTACTCCATTCTGCTGCAGCAAAAATACTTGAAGTTTTATCGTAACCATCGCTGGCTCCCATCCATGTATCATTAGGAGCTACCATATAACCTTCTGGACTCGGGTCATATATAGATTTTGTAAGATTGGATGCTTTCGGATAAGTATATCCCTCTGGATTCCCCCATAATGCCCAATCAGCATAGTATAGCCAATCGTAAGCACAATAATAAGGTGGATTAGCTGTATTGCTTTTACTCCGAGAATACATAATGAACTTTGTTGGATTTTGTATGGCATATTTCACATTGCCTGTACTTTCTCCACCTTTAACTGTAGCAAAAGCAACTTCTCCTACTTCATTGTACATTTTGGCATTACTATTTTTTCCATACTCCCCTGTACCTACAAACGGATCTTTCCGCCCCCATTGATAAAGTAATCCTATAGAGGAACGTTCTCCAGGAATAACGGAAGTCGCTCCTAAATTTCTGTCAAGTACAGTATAGCTATTTCCCTTTACGTTCATACCCAAATGCTGTTCCTTGACCTCTGTCACCCAAATATGAAATGACCACAAAATCTTAGCATCTTCCGTTTTAGGATCATCCTTGTCATAAATAGCTATCACTGCATTCCCTGGTCGTCCGTCAAGATTTACAGTAAATGATTTACGATCTGAAGAGAGTGTTACTCCCTTTACAAAATCAGAAGAAACATCATTCCACAATTGTGCAGCAGACAACGGTAAATAATTATCTTCTGCAGAGATATTCTCATATGCATAAACAGGACTAGTAGTATAATAGGCAGCACAATTCACTGTAACAGAAAGCTGTCCCGGTGGTACTATCACACAATTAGAAGTACCATAATAATAAGTCCACATTTCCCAATCTATATTATCAAGCGTTGCAGTAAGTACTTTACCTGCTTCTATAGATTTTCCTGTTAAATCAAGGCTATACGTTCCTCCTCCTTTCGGAGCCACAAGCATCACATCCAATTTCCCAGTAAATGTTTGCGGAGGTAGAACAATAATAGCTTCATTATTCTCAGTTATATCAATATTTCCTTTTAAAACGACTTCACGAGACATATTTTCCTTAGTGATAATATTACCACTTTCCAAATCCAATTCTATACATCCAGCCATTATATCATCCGATTCTGATTTCAAAACGACAGATGATATAGAAGCAAATTCTTGATTGGCAGGTATTATCAATTTTAACGCACCCAATGCCGGTTTCAATTTCAAATCCGCCAATCCTTCATTATCAGCAACGGCATAATACGGACACGCTGCTACATCAACTCCGCCAGTACGGTAAATCTGGTCCTTGGGCATGTTAAACTTCATTCGCTCCTCTTGCAGCTGTACGCTTAAAGGATAATATACCGTATATTTTTCCTCGGCAGGCACTTCATATAAACTAACCAACCCTTTTGACAAGACTTGTACCTCTTTACCATTAATACCGATTTTTCCACCGGAAGGAATATTCAAAGCAAAAGCTTCATCACCTTCTACTTTTATATGAAAAGAATTAGGTTGTTCTATAAAGACTTCCTCCATTTTTTCTTCGGTACAACCAACTACTGCCATTACTCCGGCAAATAGCAGGTATTTCATCAATAACTTTATCATATAAAAATTATTTATCCAATCTTTCATCAAGCGTAAATATATAATTCTCAATATTGGTATATCCGTTTTCTGCCATTTGTGAAGCATCGTCCGGATTATTCTTATCCAAACCATATCCGTCTTCAAACTCATCAGGCATACCGTCACCATCAGTATCTGAGAGGCTCACTCCAGATTCTATTTCACCTACACCACCTAAAGGAAACTGTTGTGTATCTTGTTCATTTTGGATTATAGTCCCTTTTTCTCCCAATGAAGTCAGTTCTCCGATAAGATAAGTATCCACCTGATCGCGCACAGGTAGACTTGCACCAACATATTTCACAATCCATTCATACGCTTTTTCGGCATCCAATTGTTGAGAAATAGTAGGAAATATTTCCGGACACGTAGCAAGAAAAGTCGGATTACCAGAACAAAGTTCTTCCCAATTGACCGCAGGAAGTATTTCTACCCCATTCAAAACACCATTCTTATCTTCATCATAAAAGTTTCCAACACAATAAGTATTAAAACGTTCATTTCCACCGATAAACGGCTTGGTTGGTGACATATCAACCAATTCCACCTTTATGCTGCCATCTTCCTGACGTACATTCTGCCAGTTAACCACAGGACCTTTAATAAAATAGTTATTTTCAATTGAAGTCAACGAACTGCCTTCAGAATCACCACTCATGTTATACGCAGCGCCACTTCCCCAATTATATACAACATTATTCACGAATTGGTTCAGCCCCTTAACTTTCGGATTACGAGTCTTGTTATCAATATAAAGGTTACGAAACAATGTGATTCCATTTTCAAGATCGGTTTGCATCAATCCACCACAAGAATGATTCTGTAATCCCTGTCCAATAATAGAATTCTGTATAGTTATGTTACGTGCCGTAGTACTGTTTATAGAAAAATTCTCATCACGTCCCCACGTTACAGACAAGTGATCAAATATCATATTTTCTCCATCAGCCACTCCCGCGGCATCCTTGCCATCAGAACCTTTAATTCCCATACGAATACGCAAATGACGACATATTAAATTATCTGCATCCGTAAACGATACACGATTACCATACAAGACAATACCATCACCGGGAGCCGTCTGTCCGGCTATCGTCAGATTTTTTGAGAAAATCAATGTCGACTTCAGGTTTATGATACCAGCCACATCAAATACAATAATACGGTCAGACTTACTCACCGCATCTCGAAAAGAACCTTCACCATCATCATTAAGATTAGTAACGTGATATATTTCTCCACCACGTCCACCTGTAGCATATCGCCCAAAACCTTCTGCACCAGGAAAGGCAAGCACCTCACCATAATCGGGAAACTTTCCGGAATCTCCTTTGACATATACTTCTTTTGTGTTTATTTCTTCAGTGCATCCAGTACAAGCCAACAACATACTTAAAAGAAAAGTCTTCGTCATTTTCATACTTTCAATAATATTAGAGGTTAATAAAAAGCGTGGTCTCAAACTGCGTTATAAATGCCACAGTCACAAAACCACGCTCCAGTCTAATGAGAAGTTTGCTATCAATAGCCAGGCAATTGAGTCAGATTTGGATTATCTATCAAAGGATGTCCACTAGATTTTGCAGCAAACGGACATAATTCAGAAAAGTTCTCCTTAAAACCATAAAATAATCCATCAGAACCATCCCCTTTATCAATCCAAGCAGGATAAGAACCTCCATTTTCCTCCGAACCGGTAGGCTGTTGATAAATAATCTTGCCTACTTGTATCTTACCTCTAGCAGATTTGGCAAATCCGACAACAGCTTGTCCTTTCATATTGAATTCACTGCTGAAAGCTTCAAACATTGCCCTAGGATACCATTTATCCTGCGAAGTTACATTAGAACGATGATTCTTCACAATTTCAATCAGTTCTGTTTCATAATCACTATACTGCTTTTCGTCTTCTGGAATATTTTTTACTGTAGCTATCTCCGTAGGATCTGTCAGTTCAATATAATCTATGGCAAGGAACTTATCACCGTACTTTTGACCGTCTTCCTGATATTTATACAATCTATATTTCGGCACATTGGCATATGCACCCTTACGATCGGACAAGTCTTTCATATCCTGCTTGGCTTGTCTCAACTCCTTAGCCAAACGTCCCATACGAATTAAATCGCTACGAAGAGTAAATTCTCCGGCAAACTCCCATTTACGTTCCTGCACAAGCGCATCCTCAAAACCTTGCTGATCGGTTGGAATAGGCAGTTCACCCACTCCGGCACGGGTACGTACTTCCTTCAAGGCAGCTTCAGCCTCGAGAGTAGGACCGTTATTCAAGTAATTCTCCGTTTCAGCATACATCAAAAGTACATCTGAATAACGTATAAGCGGAATATTGATATTTCTTTGGCTTGCAGCTTGCGGTTCCACACACCATTGGATACGACACTTACCCAATAGTATAGAAGAATAAGTAGTACCGGTATCAATCCATGGTCCTTTTTTACCGCCATCTTTGGGGTAGATACTATATGAAGTACATGTTACATCCCGACGAGTATCCTTTTTATCAAATGAAAGATAATAAGTTGGCAGAACAAACTGTAATGTCTTGCGTGAACCATATGTTCCATTATAAGAACCTGGCTGCAGATAAAGTCCGAATTCCGAGTTGGTCTTGTCACCATATTCTGCCAATTGCCAAATCATTTCAGATTCTGTCTCCGTAAGTTTACGCTGGCAATGATTATACCACAGATATTGGAAACCACTCATTCCGTCTTTTCCCTGTACCAATGAGTTCTTTCCATGTTCTTTGATTTGAAAGCATGCATCATTCGCTATTTCATATAATTCCTTAACACGTGTAGCATCATCCCGACGAGCCATTTTCAAAGTTGCAGGATCATTTGTCTCCAAATCCCAGCGCAATGAATAACCTCCTGCATAAAGAGCAATACGTGCCAACAATGCATATGCTCCTTGTTTGGTAAGACGCTCGGTCGAAGTATAACCGCTCTCCTCGTACCAAGGTAACCATTCTGTAGCCTGTTGCAAGTCCGAAACAATTTGGTCATATATACCATCACGAGGTGAACGTTTCGGATAAAAACGGTTCTCATCATTTGCATCCATTTCTTCCAGGGGAACATATACAGCAGGTACATCTCCATAGATACGTATCAAGTTGTGGTAACAGAATGCACGAATGGCCAATGCTTCCCCTAACAATTGATTTCGCTTCACAGTTTCGGGCATCTTCTTCAAACGGCTGATAGCGACATTTGTTGATTCAATAATACGGTATCCCTCTTTAAAGATAGTTGTAACAGTGGTAGGAACCAATGGGTCAAAATCATAATTACATGCCTTGTATTTACTACTGAAACCATCCTCTGCTGTATGCACTACCGTTTCACCCATACCAAGATTATAAAACATCTCCTTGTGTATAAGTCCTCTGTAACACCCTTGTACAAACAAATCCGCTTTAGTCTCATTCTCAAATATATAATCAACATCGTCAGAGGTATAAGACTCCATTTCCAGCCAATCAGTGCATGATGTCATGCTCATACCCAACGAAAAACTGAGTATTGCCACCATAACCAGTTTCTTTTTCAAACCAGCCCATTTAAATATTTTGCTATTCATATTCTTTTTCTAATTAAAACGTTAAATTAAGACCAACAACATAACTTCTTGAACGGGGATATGCGGAACTGTCATATCCCGGAGTAGTAACCACGTTATCCTTAGCAGCTCTCACCTCAGGGTCATAGCCTGAATATCCGGTAAGTGTAGCCACATTGTTAGCTGTAAAATAAATACGGGCATTGGAAATCATTGCTTTCTTCAACCACGTTTTCGGCAAGGTATACCCCAATGTAATCTGAGCCAACCGTAAATAAGAACCGTCTTCAACAAAATAAGAAGAAGGATAGAAGCCCCATTCCTTGTTATTTTTAGTCAATCCCCAAATACGTGCAGAACCATCGGGGTTCATTTCCTGCATACGTGACAGCGTTGCTTGTTTTCCGGTAGAAGGATCTACTACACGGTAATAGTTACTGAATTCCTGTGGAATATTCTCAAATATAGAATAAGTAGTTAAGCTCTGTTTATTTGCATTATAGATATCCTGGCCAATGGCAAATTTCAAGAAAACACTTAAATCAAAACCTTTATAAGTAAACGTATTATTGAAACCGCCGATACAATCTGGAGTTCCATTACCGATTTTCACATTTTTCTTAGTAAATATAGGATTCCCTTCTTCGTCTACATCATCGGCTGCATACTTAATATCACCTGGTTGAGGAGTTCCCGACTTAGGCTTCACAATTCCTTCACGCAAAGTCAGTTTACCATCTTTTCCCTCAATGAAATCCTCCGCTGTATAAATACCTTCATATTTATAACCGTACATTTCACCTAAAGCTTCGCCGATTGTTGCATAGTAGGTAACCATACCTGAACGGGAATCACCTGCACTGAATGTCTTTTCAGTCTGTCCTTGCTCCAACGCTACTACTTTTGATTTATTAAAAGACAAATTCAAATCACTTGTCCAACTGAAATTTTTAGTTCGGATATTCACTGTATTCAGCGTGACTTCCCAACCTCTGTTGCGCATCTTACCTACATTTTGATATTGTGTAGAATAACCTGTAGAAGATGGAACAACACAGTTCAATAATAAGTCATTCGCTTGATTATTATACCATTCTGCTGTCAAATTTACTCTGCTATTGAATAAAGACACATCAAGGCCAACATTGGTAGCTACTTGTGTCTCCCATTTCAATTCCGGGTTACCCAACTGCGTACCTAATACATAAGCAGGATTAGTCATTACATTATTCATAGGGTAAGAGGTCAATGAAACATTAGTGCGGTAAGAGAAGCTTCCCACGCCATTGTTACCTGTAGTACCATAACCAACACGCAATTTCAAACTATTGACAACATCATTGATACGATTCTCTTTCCAGAAACTTTCCTCAGAAATTCTCCATGCAACTGAAGCTGAAGGAAAAACTCCCCACTGATGTCCTTTGGCAAATTTAGAAGAACCATCGGCACGAAGAGTTGCAGTCAGCAAATAACGTTCATCAAATGTATAGTTAGCACGTAAGAAAGCAGAAACGATTCCACTATGTCCATGACCTGATTTCTTTTCTTCTACATTTCCCAATGAAATATCATCAATTCCATGGTTAGGATAGGGCATCTGCTTCACGCTGATAGAATTGCTTTCATCTTCACTATAACTCACTTCGTGACCCAATAAAAGATTTACCTTATGCTTCTTTGCAAAAGTCTGATTATAGTTCAAAGTATTCGTTATCTGATAAGAATAAGATTCACTATTTCCTATGCTTCCCGTCATACCCGTATTAACTGGGTCCATCAGGTAACCGGTAGAGCGTTCATCGGAAAATGAAGTGGATTTGCTGCTATTCCATCTGTAGCTTCCGGCAATGCGGTAAGTAAAGTGTTTCAGAAAGTCAAACTCTAAACCGGCATTTACAGAAAACATACGAGAACGTTTATTGGAAGTAGAAGCTTCGTTCTGTATCAAAGGGTTAGAAGCCGTATAGGAACTCTCAGCTCCACGAAAATCCACATAGGTCTGCTCTGTCAACATTTGGTCACGGGTAAAGTAAGTACCACCGCTGATAGGTTGACGTAACACATACTTCATACCAGAATAACTGCCGCCGCCATCTACACTCTTGTTATTAAACATTGCGTTGACATCTAGGCGAATTCCTTTATAAAGTTCTGAATTGATTTTTGCACGGAAAGCACTTTTATTGGCTGAATGATTGGCAAGCAGACCATCCTGTCCATTATAATTATAACTCAACATCACCTGAGTCTTTTCCGTTCCGGTAGAGATATTTACATTATGGCTCTGCGTCATGGCATATCCACCGAATACTTCATCCTGCCAGTCAATAGAAGATGCATCAGCGTAACGCTCATGTATACGGTCATATACACCCGTATAAAAACCTGTGGCATCTGTAGCCATGCCATCATCATAAAAAGCACTCCATGTAGGAGTAATACCTGTCAACTCAGCAAACTCATACTGGTATTTCACAAAATCTTCTACATTAGACATTAAATCTAATTTTTTGGCTAACTTATCGAAAGAAAAATAGGTATTGTAAGAAACTTGTGTTTTACCTTTCTTACCAGATTTAGTAGTAATCAAAATAATACCATTGGAACCGCGAGCACCATAAATAGCTGTCGAAGAAGCATCTTTCAGCACGTCAATACTTTCAATGTCATTAATATCAATATTATCAAGAGCACTTCCCATCTCAAATCCATCTACAATATAAAGAGGTTCAGTACTTTGAGTCAATGACATACCACCACGAATGGTAATGTTGGCACCTGCACCTGGAGCACCACTCTCTGTTACGATATTTACACCGGCAGCTTTTCCTTGCAACGCCTGCATCGCGGTTGTTACCGGTACATTAGCTAATTCTTTACCGCCTACCGATGAAATAGCACCTGTCAAATCTTTACGCTTCACCTTGGCATAACCAATAGCTACTACTTCTTCCAACATCACGGAAGACTCTTTCAACGTAACCTTATAATCAGTAGGTGTACCCAATCTGATTACAGCATCATCATATCCGATAAATTTAATCACCAAATCTCTAGCGGAAGAAGGTACTGAGATCCTGAACTTGCCATCCATATCAGTTATCGTACCGATAGAACTGTTGCCCTTTACTGTGACAGAAGCACCAATCACCACATCAACGGCGTCTCGAACCGTACCGGTAATTGTTCTATTTTGGGCAAAAATGCCGAGAGAACAGCCTGTTAACAGGAACATCAACAGACAAAGTTTTTTGTGTAGAAT
>CEAG01050141.1_pt1 | contig 10287 bp, 5 predicted proteins | sample 554891 | NCBI WGS metagenome assembly CEAG01 (sample SAMEA3182116, study PRJEB8094) | gut metagenome | biome: human; feature: gut; material: Stool; isolation source: human stools | place: Canada | collected 2014-02-25
ACGAACACTCCGGGACTTGGTGCTGCCAACGAAGCACTGAACCAGTTGAGCTACAACGGCCCGCAGATCGCATTGGGTTATGCCTGTGCTTATCCGCTCGGTGTAGTAGGTATTATCGGTTCTATCATCGCTATCCGCTACATCTTCCGTGTCAATATGGCAAAAGAAGAAGAAAGCCTGAAAATGCAGAGCGGAGATGCACACCATAAGCCGCATATGTTGAGCCTTGAGGTACGCAACGAGTCTATCAGTGGAAAGACACTGATTGAGATTAAAGAATTTCTAGGACGTCAGTTCGTTTGCTCCCGCATTCGTCACGAAGGGCACGTAAGCATTCCGAACCATGAGACTATTTTCAATGTAGGCGACCAGCTATTTATCGTCTGCTCTGAAGAAGATGCACCCGCCATTACCGTATTCATCGGTAAGGAAGTAGATATAGACTGGGAGAAACAAGATCTCCCAATGGTATCCCGCCGTATCCTGGTCACCAAACCGGAAATCAACGGAAAGACGCTGGGTTCTATGCACTTCCGTAGTATGTACGATGTCAATGTAACCCGTGTCAATCGTTCCGGTATGGACTTGTTTGCTGATCCCAACCTGATACTGCAAGTAGGCGACCGTGTTATGGTAGTAGGCCAGCAGGATGCAGTAGAGCGTGTAGCAGGTGTCTTAGGTAATCAATTGAAGCGCTTGGATACTCCGAATATCGTAACTATTTTCGTAGGTATTTTCCTGGGTATCCTTTTGGGTAGTCTTCCTATCGCATTCCCCGGTATGCCGACACCATTGAAACTTGGTCTGGCAGGTGGTCCGCTGGTAGTTGCAATCCTTATCGGACGCTTCGGTCATAAACTCCATCTGGTGACTTATACCACCATGAGCGCCAACCTGATGCTTCGTGAAATCGGTATTGTGCTGTTCCTTGCCAGTGTGGGTATAGATGCCGGCGCCAACTTCGTACAAACGGTTGTCGAGGGTGATGGATTACTTTATGTAGGTTGTGGTTTCTTAATTACCGTCATTCCGTTACTCATTATCGGTGCTATCGCCAGACTATATTATAAAGTAAACTACTTTACCCTCATGGGATTGATTGCCGGTAGTAATACCGACCCTCCCGCATTGGCGTACGCCAATCAGACAACATCCGGAGATGCTCCGGCAGTAGGTTACTCTACTGTTTATCCATTATCTATGTTCCTCCGCATTCTGACGGGACAAATGATATTACTGGCAATGATGTAAATCAAGCTTAGCTTATATAAATGATAAAGCCGGCCAACTCCATAAGAGGAATAGCCGGCTTTATTTTATTTACTACCCAGTCAGTTTCTCCGAATCAAAACCTTAATTGTAACTTCTTAGCCACAAATTCTTCTACAAACCGTACCGTTTCTTCAATCCCTAAAGAAGACGAATCAATACACAGATGATAAGTAGCTGCCGCTCCCCATGTCTTATAACTATAATAATTATAATATTCCGAACGTCTTTTATCGGCTTTCTCTATCATCTCTTCTGCCACTTCTTCATTCACATTATGAATCCGGCAAAGACGTATGATACGGTCTTCTTTGGAAGCCGAGATAAAAACATTGGCACAACGGGGATGTTCCCTTAAAATATAGTCAGCACAGCGCCCTACAAACACACAGGATTTTTCTGCCGCCAAACGACGGATAACGTCACTCTGTACCTTGAACAGTGCATCATTACTCAAACAATTGTTACAAGGCATGGCTCCCTCACTGATAAAGGGGAAACGCATACCAAATAATCCGCCGATAATTCCCTGCGAAGCTTTCTCGTCCGCCTTCTCAAAAAACTCTTTGCATAATCCGCTCTCCTCAGATGCCAGATTAATCAGTTCTTTATCGTAAAAGTCAATGCCCAGACGAGCAGCCAGTTTCTCTCCTATTTCTTTTCCGCCGCTACCTAGTTGGCGACCGATATTAATGACATAATTACCGTTCATAGTAAACTTAATTTTATGGTTATAACGCAAACATACGACTTTTTTCTAAAACTCACATCATCAAACGAAAGTTATATTTAAAAGTGACGATGAAATATCCCTTTATTTCCTGCGTACGATACTCATAAAAGCCATCAGAAGTAGCCATACGCCTATAACTTTTTTTCTTTCCCAGAATATCCGCCCAATAAGCCGACAATTCCGCTTCCTTCTTCTTCAGGAAACGCCATGTAGCACCGGCATTCCACAATATTTCATCATCTTCCCCTTTCTGAATATTCGTTCCGCTACGAAGATTATACGTAGCATCTGTGCGCAACTGCAACCCGAAAGGAAAATCAACATAACCATTCAGACCGAAATTATAATAACGCGTATAGGTATCATTATCGTTCAAAGAATTAAGCGAGTATTGGTAATTCCAGGAAGTAGATAAGTCAATGCCTCCCCAAGAAGGTTGATAAGACGCCTGTGCCTCACAATTCAATCCGGTATCACGGGTTGTACTCTTTTCCGGCTGTAAGCTTTTATCTTCATTAATCATACCTACACGGTTACTATGATTACCGGACATATCCAATCTTAAAGAGAAATGTCCAAAACGTTTCCACCAGCTAGCCCCTCCGGACAAATTCCAATTACCGTTTATATTGACCGGATACGTTTCGCGTCCACCGGTCTGCACGTCATATATCATGACTTGTGTAACACTGTTTTGCTCCACCTGTCCGCCTAGGTTTGCAGATATACCTTTAGGTGAGTTCTGAAAATTCAGACGTATATTATGACTAAACATCTGCTTCAAGTCAGGATTTCCACGGGTGATATACAGCGGATTGCTATTATCCGTCAACGGCATCAAATCCGACAAAGAAGGCTGCCGGGTATTACCGTTATAATTCAGGCTGACACGCATCTCTTTCTTCCGCCAACTCATCCATATCATAGGTTGGAAATCAATCATATTCATGGCAGTATCCGCATAAAGTTTCCCTACTTTCCGGTCAATGGTACGCCTTTGCGGCGTAACCCCCAGTGATGCGTTAAACATCCATGTGTCATCCGAATAGTTGACTCCTACATTCAGGTCGTGCCCATTACTGCGGCTGTGGCTACGGTTGCTCAAACTATCTACATACCCCGCCTCGTAACCGGAAGGTAACTCACCGTAAATATCCGAACTCGCCAAGGAAGACAATTCATAAGTATCGCGGTTACTCCGTTCATACCGGGTACTCCAGTTATATGCCACCCGCAGACGTACCTTCTTTCCGACAGGTTGAGTAAACGAAAGTCCCACCCTCCAGGAATTATTGCGCTGGGGTGACTTCAAATACTGGTTACGATAAAGTACCGAGTCATTCCCATTCTTATCCTTCAAGCGAAAATAGGTAGTCTCGGAAAGAGAGAAACTTTCATTATTTCCCCACGAATCGGAATTCTGAATATTCAGTCCCAGAGTTGTTCCTTTTTCGTTCAGGCGTCTCATCACTCCCATTGCCCAATGGTAGCGGTGGGATTCATTTTCCGACCGTGACCGATTCTCACTACGGTTCACCTTTATATCCCGGGGAACAGACTCAAAATCACTGAACAAGTTCTCATGGTTTACGCCGGGAGGAGCGTCAAAAGAAGCACTCTGACTGTTACTTTCATTTTGATTAGGAGTATACCCGAAATTTCCACTGAAGTTGACACGCGTGCTTTTATCTACTTTCCACTCTCCCATCAAGCTGGAATTGACCGACCGCCCTTTAGAGTTTCCTTCGTTGGCAGAGGCCGAATATTGGTTGCCACCAGTCAAATACTGCTCCTGATACATAGAAGATATATTCCCGTTCCTGTTAAGATTATAATTCACATGGCCATTCAAAGAAAACTTTCCACCAAATTTATGTGCCATATTCAATCCCAGCGAATTATTGATATTATCTTTGTATGTACTGTTCTGATATCTATTAGTAGAACGGGCTATAAAAGACAGGTTTTCCCCATTCTTACGGAAATAATTCACTTGTGCCTCCAGATCCTTCTTCTTATTATTGCCATACCCTACCGTCGCATTTGTCAGCCAAGTCTTATTCAGTTCATCCTTGGTTTGCAAGTCAAGCACATATTTCTTTTCTCCCGAACTGATTCCCGTAAATTCTTCCTCTTTTGATTTCTTGTCGTACACCTTTAACTTGCTAATCAAGTTTGCCGGCAGATTCTCAAGCGCGGTCTTTTTATCTCCTGAAAAGAAAGACTCCCCATTTACATTAATTTCGCTGATAGCCTGACCGTTGTAAGTCAATGAATGGTCTTTTTTGTTATACACCAGTCCGGGAATACGTTTCACCAAGTCTTCCAGATAAGCTCCTTCGGGAGTTTTGTAGGCAGAAGCATTGATAACAGTCGTATCTCCTTCCATAACCACTTCCCTCAATTTTCCGGTCACTACCACCTCATCAATCTGAAGGTCATCATCCTTCAGTACGATAGTGCCCGCATTTATAGATACGGAATCTCCCAATGCACGGTAGAAAGACTGCATTCCCATAAATGAAACCTTCAACAGATATTCTTTCTTTTTCTGTGGCTGATAAGTTAGAGTAAATCGACCGTTTTTGTCACTTGCCGTACCTTTTACAAAAGCAGAGTCCATCTTTTCCAAGACGACAATACTGGCAGAAGGCAAAGATTGTTTCCTTTCACTTCCGGTTTCCAGCATTTGTACCCTTCCCCTGACAGTCCTCACCTGTTGCGCATACACTATTGTATGCATACAAAATAACAGTAAAAGTAATCCGCCCAGTCTGCAAATTTTCATGTCAATAGCAGTATAAGTCTATATTTTAGTTTGAGTCTTAGTAAACAATGTAAAATTAAGGAGTTTCTTTAGAAAGCTTACTATTTTATTCATTTTATTAAAACAAATTACATTCCAATCACACAAGGTCACAATATAAACTAACAAAAAGACTTCCTCCACATATAAAAATATACTCTTTGAGAAGAATATCCTTTTTATAGAGGAAGAAGTCTCCCTATCAACAAAAACTATCAATTAGAAACTCATGATCACTTAAAATTCTCCGTAAAGAAAACTCCTGCCGGAAAACTATTCTTATTTTTTATATCAAACTGTAAAGCCGGTGTTTTATTGAAATCAAAAATAGCAATATCATTGGTTTTATAATCTGCATATCCTTTCAGAGTGGCAAAATAAACTTCCCCACTCACCGGATCAACTCCCAAACTGTTATAATAAATCCCTGCATCCTCCACATACTCTTTTATATCAGCAACTTCTTCCGTCTCATTCTGAGAAAAAACATGTCGGTATAGCTTAAAGCCGGCATTACTGAAATAGATAATATCATCTTTAGCAGAAAAAGCAGGGGCAACTCCCCACCCGGCACCAATACTGACATTCAAAGTATGAGAATCAATAGTCTTATAATCAACCGGACTGACTTTTATAATACTCGCAGGCTTTGTACATGAAACCCACAAATTTCCATCATATGTTTTAGCAACACCGGATAAAGCGCTTTCAAAAGAAACAGTATGTATAACAGCCCCGTTTTGAATAACAAAAAGTTGCTTATTGCCCATCACAAAAGCTTTGTCTCCAACCACAGCCATACGATTTTTCAAAGCGCCTTTCGTCCCCTCAACAAAAGTCAGAACTTCGGTGGAAGTATCCAGCATATAAACTCCATTATTATCACGAATATAAAGATTCTCTCCGACTACAGCCAAATTGGACGGCCAGGACAAAGTAGTATTATCATAAACCTTTTCTTTCTCCAAACTAGTAGCATTCGCAATAGTCAGCAGCCCTTCACCACCATTTTTGGCTCCATTTTGAGAAAGTATATACATCTTATTATCACTGATAAACAGGTCTTGACAGACATTACCAAGCAAAGTTTGATTTACCCGATAATATGCACTATCTACCGCTATGCCTTTTGAATCCACAAAAGTCAAAGTTCCGGTTTCATTCCCCATATTTCCTTCATTCAAAATAAAGGCACCTTTGCCAAACCGCCCTTCCACCTTGGCTGTCATAGTCGTTTGAAGGTTTTCTCCCTTATCATCCGATACCGCCAGTCCTATAACATACTCTCCAGTCTTAGGCTGTGAAAACTTATATGTTGAAGCGGTTGAAACTTTCTTTCCGTCTACTGTCCACAAATATCTCATCGCCCCAGACAGATTTTCAATCCGGGCATCCAGATACAATGTATCTAACTGCGCAATCACATTACTTTCCGATTCACTCCCGATCCATACAGATGAGTTCAAATTTTCCTCCTCATCACATGCTGTAAAAAACAGCCCCAAGGCAACAACTGCCAATACAAAATACCTTTTCATTTCAAATTCTTATTATCAATTATTTCTTAACTTATTTGCGGGTATCGATATCAACTCCTAAAACATGCAAATCCTCAACCCCTGATATCTCAGTGGAACATTCACCTAACCAACCATTTTCCTGATTGACACCGGTATATATCTTTATGAAATCAATTCCCGGCAAATGTACCTTCTGACCTTTTGAATTTACTGCCCAATCTATATCAATAGCAGACTCATCTTTAGTGTTCACCTCATTATCAGCATAACCATAACGGAACTTATACAAAACAAAATAATTACCTTGTCCACTTTCATCAACAGCATTTTGAGGTAAACAAGTCCCTTTAAATGTTATCTTATCTTCTTTTATCCATTCCGGAAAATAACACTGATTATGAAATGTATTTTTCACTTTATATCCCGAATTTCCCCGGTTATCTTCCCACCGGATATATTTCTCTCTTTCTTCCGAAGTTTCCGGTTCTTTTTCCGGACGATAATAAGTGATTTCATAGTTTCGATAAGTCTCCACATCATTTCCCGCAGCTACAGCCTTGTCATACCATAATTCCAGTGCAGCGTCTTCATGAGCACTACCGGCAATCTCATACCATTCGTCCTCATCCGGCATACCATTCTGATTTTTATCATAAGCTACCATGATCACTCCTGGCTCACAACTTCCTCCCTCCGGTGCATCAGAGTCCGGATTGGCCGCAGAATAAAAAGCATTGCCAAGTACCCGGAAATCGCGTTTTCCGGTAACATTAGTTATTGTATGATCAAAACCTACTACGACATATCCTCCGAACCCTCCTAAAGAAATCATCCCCTTTTTATTGTTACCGATAGCTGCCAATACTTTTTCGTTCATAACCTCTTGTGTGTCTCCTTCGTCATATGCCGGCAACGCATTAGTAAATTGTCCCACGGCCGGAACAAAATCAAGGACTTTAGTGATATAAGCCGTTGCTCCTTCAGGAGCCGGTTCGATATTATCAAAAGTTACTGTGACCGTAAAAAGATAATCATAATGATTCTCACCTTGTGACGCACGTAAAATCAGTTCGTATTCTCCTACCTCCTCAAACATATACTCCAAATCTTTTGTCCGGGCAATTTCACTGCCGTCCAGCAACCATAAATAAGAGATCCCTTCATCCGACTCACTTTCAACCCGTACCTTCAACAGTTGATCAACAACAACCGCAAAGCCACCCTCCGGTTGCGACACACGGATGTCTTCCTTTTTCAGTAGGTAAGGCTCCGAAGCATCTTCTCCATCATTACATCCTGTGAATACAGTTCCTACAAACAAAGAAACTGCAATGACTAATGCTAGTCTTAAAATTTTCCTGTCCATTTTTATTCATTATTAGTTATTGAAATGTTTTCGTTGTAAAAGCAAAATGAGCCGGTATATCCCCCGCCCTGACTTTCCATCTTTTCTTTCCTTCAGGACTGAAACAGTAGAGATAACCGGGTACAACATAACTTTTTGCATCCGTTACAAATATTTCTTTGGTCTCGGGATTTACAGCTATCCCATACGGAATTGTTATTTCTGTTTCAGTTCCATCAGTAATAAAATTGCGGGATACTATTTTATTTTGTTTCACGTCATAGAGGGCGTAAGTAATAGTATTACTTTCCGTCACATAACTCCATTCTACACTTGTCATGTAAATCGAATCTCCACTCAAACACATTTCACTGGCAGCAATTCCCAAATTTCCTGTCACACGATCTGTCTGAGTATCTATAATAAAAAACATCCGATCCCGTTCCATAATAATCTCCTCTCGAACTCACATATATACGGCCGTATCTATCCAGTTTCATACGGTGAAGATTTATAGCTACATCAATTGTTTTAATAACTTGAAAAGTCTTCAAGTCAATCACCGATACCGTCCGGTCATAGTCCGGAAAACGATAACCGCCGGAATTGGCAACATAAAGTTTTCCATCTTTTATTACCATTTCTTCCGGTTGATAGCCGACTACCACTTCACGGGTTACAGCCAAACTTGTCGTATCCACTTCAACCACTTTTCCCGGACGCGCATTGGGATCTATTCCGACAGGGCCTGCATAAGAACTTACATAAGCCTTTCCATCATTAAAAGTGATATACCGGCAATTTGTCACATTTATTTGCCCCAGATGTTGTGCCGTTTCCACATCCATCACCTCTATAAAATTCGAGCAATTGATTACGGCATACAGCTTATCTCCATAAATCTGCAAATCATTTCCAACATCCCCCAGTTCTTTCACTACGGACGGATTCCGCTCGGCATAAATATTACGATGATACTTACCGGTAGTGCTGTCATAAAAATCAAGCGTACACTTATTACTTCCCATATTTCCTTCATTGAGAAGATACATTCCTTTAATACTGACGCCCCCTAAAGGATCCTTGCCAACATCTATCTCGTCAGAAGGTAGAACCGGAAGCTCGCCCCGACAAGCCAGTAAACAACAACCTGTTAATATACCAAGCAAGACACGCGAAAGAATATTATTCACAATCATATCGTTAAGTTTAAAATGAATTTAAAGTTAGTTCCGGGCATCGGATAAGACCTCACCACCTCATATTGTTGATTAAAAATATTGTTTACTTCCAAGGTCAACTTGAAATCATACTTTCTCCAACTGAATTTCTTTGCCAAAGAAAAATCACTTGTATACCAAGGAAGACGATAATTCTCCGGAGTATTGGCCGAAACGTCATAGCGCTCTCCCGTATATATAAAGCTATAATTCAATTCCCATGATTTATATCCGGCATTTAATATAGCCGAGCCACTATGCCAGGGAATATACGATATTTGCCCCCCATACGTATCTTTATCCGACTTATCTGTAAAATCCTGTGCTTTCTGATACGTATATGATAACCGGCTGTCAAATACCCAATCGTTACCAAACTTCCAAAGTCCTTGCAAAACGACATCCACTCCTTTTATTTTAACAAGTCCCATATTAATCATTGTCCAACGAAAGAAATTATTGGTAGGAGTAGCTATTATTTTATTTTCCACCTCATTATAATACGCATCCAATTGCACATTCAGTGCTTGCAGCCAGGTTCCGGAAGATAATTTCTGATAAGTGAATCCTAGGTTATACTGATTAGTATACTCAGGTTTCAGCTTTATATTCCCTATAAATGTATAATACAAATCGTTCAAAGTCGGCATACGAAATATCCGTTTGTAAAAAGCACGCAGACTTAAATCAATATTCTTGAAAGGTTTATAGGAAGTGATAACGGTAGGAGTAAATTCCATTTTATTCCCGGCCGAAGTAGTATCTGAAGCAACGTTCTCATTTACAAAAGTTCCCAAGACACTGGCCTGCAACTTAAAACGCTCAAAATGTAAAGAGGTAGCTGCCGCTACCAGCGCCGTATTTCTCCGGGGATAAGGAAAATCTGTCAAATTAGCGTTCAGCTTATTCCATTGGTAGTCCGCTGAAATATTTATATCCCAAAAAGGAAAAAGAGTAACCCTGTTAGCCATTGACAAGTAAACTTCCTGTTGGCGATATGTATTATTTACATACATGGTAGCCTCCTCCTTTTGGGGATCTGCCAGATAATGCAGATAATCATACGCGTATTTGGCATTCAACAACAGACTGTACACATCACCGAAATCTTTTTTGAAAGAAGATTGGAAAAAGAAATTTGTATCCCATTGGCGATCCTCATGTGAGAAACGATTCCGCACAACAGCACCGGGATATCCACGTTCTGAATTATAAAAATAAGCTTTCGTACGCCAGTAACCACTTTTGATCTTGCCATATAAGCCGCCCTCAGCACGCAATGCATTGACATCCCCATTACGGCGTACTGCCGTAGTATCATATCCTCCATCCACCGCATAAGTAAATTTATACTTTCCGGTTGTATACATATATTCAGTACTAAGTGACGCACT
>CEAG01037766.1_pt1 | contig 10221 bp, 8 predicted proteins | sample 554891 | NCBI WGS metagenome assembly CEAG01 (sample SAMEA3182116, study PRJEB8094) | gut metagenome | biome: human; feature: gut; material: Stool; isolation source: human stools | place: Canada | collected 2014-02-25
AAAGCCTACCTTACAAAAGACAGTCAGGAAGCGAAGCATACCTTCAAGTATCTGCAAATGCTGTGTGGTGAGCAGCAGAAAGAATAAATAATACCTTTCTGATAATAAATCTGCCAAAACCTTTGTCTTTTCTCTTCTTTTTTTCTATATTGCGAAGAGTTATAGAACTGTATTGCTTACAGTTTGTAATCCTTAATTCTGCTTATTATGAAGATAACTCTTGGCAACACGTTACCTCCCTACCCAGCTTTCATAGAAGGTATCCGGAGGGCCCCCGACCGTAGTTATACGCTTACGCCGGCGCAGACAGCTACGGCATTGAAGAATGCATTGCGCTATATCCCCTTGGAATTGCATGAGCAACTGGCACCTGAATTTATGGAAGAATTGCGTACCCGTGGGCGAATTTACGGATACCGCTTCCGCCCCGCAGGCGATCTGAAAGCCAGACCGATTGATGAATATCGTGGCAAATGTGTGGAAGGCAAAGCCTTTCAAGTAATGATTGACAACAATCTCTGTTTTGATATCGCGTTGTATCCCTATGAACTTGTTACTTATGGTGAAACCGGCCAAGTTTGTCAGAACTGGATGCAATACCTCCTGATCAAGCAATATCTCGAAGAACTTACTCCTGAGCAAACACTGGTCATTGAGTCCGGACATCCGTTGGGACTGTTTCGTTCCCGTCCCGATGCTCCCCGCGTTATTATTACCAACTCTATGATGATAGGTCAGTTCGACAATCAGCACGACTGGCACATTGCCGCACAAATGGGAGTTGCCAACTATGGGCAGATGACGGCGGGCGGCTGGATGTATATCGGTCCGCAGGGTATTGTTCATGGCACTTTCAATACATTACTCAATGCCGGACGATTGAAACTCGGCATTCCGCAGGACAAAGATTTGCGTGGTCACTTCTTCGTATCTTCCGGTTTGGGAGGAATGAGCGGGGCACAGCCAAAGGCAGCCGAAATAGCCGGAGCAGCCTCTATTATAGCCGAAGTCGATAGCTCCCGTATCGAAACACGTTATCGGCAGGGATGGGTAGGCCATGTCACACAAGACTTGTCGGAGGCTTTCCGTCTGGCAAAAGAAGCGATGGAACGTCGGGAACCTTGCTCGGTAGCCTATCATGGCAACGTCGTCGATTTGCTGGAATATGCGGAACGTGAGCAGATTCATATTGAACTTTTGTCCGATCAGACCTCTTGCCATGCCGTTTACGAAGGAGGTTACTGTCCCGCAGGCTTGACTTTCGAAGAGCGGACCCGCCTTCTTCATGAATCCCCTGATCAGTTCCGTCGTCTGGCAGACGCTTCCTTGCGCCGCCATTTTGAGGTAATCCGGAAACTGGTGGCACGCGGCACTTACTTCTTCGATTATGGCAACTCCTTTATGAAAGCGGTTTATGATGCCGGAGTGAAAGAGATTTCCCGCAATGGCGTTGATGAGAAAGACGGATTTATATGGCCGAGTTATGTAGAAGATATCATGGGACCCCAACTCTTTGATTATGGTTATGGCCCCTTCCGATGGGTATGTCTGAGCGGTAGGCACGAAGATCTGATAAAAACGGACCGTGCCGCAATGGAGTGCATTGATGTCAATCGACGGGGACAGGATCTGGATAATTATAACTGGATACGCGACGCCGAAAAGAACAGGCTGGTAGTAGGTACTCAGGCACGTATTCTCTATCAGGATGCCGTGGGAAGAATGAATATCGCCCTCCGTTTCAATGAAATGGTACGGCGGGGAGAAGTAGGACCGATCATGTTGGGCCGTGATCATCATGATGTGAGTGGAACCGATTCGCCTTTCCGTGAGACATCGAATATCAAAGACGGAAGTAATGTCATGGCTGATATGGCCGTGCAGTGTTTTGCCGGAAACTGCGCCCATGGCATGAGCTTGGTAGCCCTGCATAATGGCGGCGGAGTCGGCATCGGAAAAGCGATTAATGGCGGCTTCGGCATGGTATGTGACGGCAGTGAACGGGTGGACGAGATACTTCGTTCGGCTATGCTTTGGGATGTGATGGGCGGAGTGGCCCGCCGTTCGTGGGCTCGCAATCCGCATGCAATGGAAACTAGTGAGGCTTTCAATGAATCACATTCGGAAGGGTATCATATAACGATGCCTTATCTGGCTGATGACGAGCTGATTAAAAAGACAATAAAAGAAGTATTGTAATAGAAAGTAACGAAATAGAGAAATAAATATGAATTGGAGTAAGATCATCGAATGTGTCCCCAACTTTAGCGAGGGACGTGATTTGGAGAAAATAGACAAGATAGTAGCCCCTTTTCGTGGCAAATCCGGCGTGAAGCTGCTCGACTATAGCAATGATGAAGATCATAACCGTCTGGTAGTCACTTTGGTTGGCGAACCGGAAGCCTTGCGCGATGCAGTCATTGAAGCTATCGGCATTGCTGTCCGTCTGATAGACCTTAACCATCATAGCGGACAGCATCCCCGCATGGGAGCGGTGGACGTGGTTCCTTTCATTCCGATCAAGAATACGACGATGGAAGAAGCCGTCGCCCTGTCGAAAGAAGTGGCTTCCCGGGTGGCGGAACTATATAATCTCCCTGTCTTTCTGTATGAAAAGTCCGCCACAGCTCCGCATCGGGAAAATCTGGCCTCCGTCCGTAAGGGAGAATTTGAAGGAATGGCGGAGAAAATCAGACTTCCCGAATGGCAGCCCGACTTCGGTCCTGCCGAGCGTCATCCCACTGCCGGAACGGTAGCTATCGGTGCCCGAATGCCGCTGGTTGCTTATAACATCAATCTGAGTACCAATAATCTTGAAATAGCCACGAAGATAGCAAAGAATATCCGGCATATCGACGGCGGTCTCCGCTACGTCAAAGCAATGGGGGTGGAACTGAAAGAGCGGAATATCACCCAAGTATCCATTAATATGACCGATTACACCCGCACCGCCCTTTACCGTGCTTTCGAATTGGTGCGTATTGAGGCCCGCCGCTATGGAGTGACGATTGTTGGAAGTGAGATCATCGGTCTGGTGCCGATGGAAGCGCTGATAGATACGGCCTCCTATTATTTAGGACTGGAGAATTTCTCCATGCAGCAGGTGCTGGAAGCGCGTATCATGGAATAGCGCCCGGAGTATTCAAATAATGTGTGTCCGATATAAAGCTGCTGAAACTTATATCGACTTATGATTGAAATAGTAAGAACCGAATAATAAAAGATCAATGAGTGAAAACCTGATTATATTCAATGCCCGTATTGTCACCCCGACAGGAACCTCCGCCCGTAAAGGTGCGGAAATGGGACAACTCCGTATCATAGAAAACGGAACGGTAGAAGTGACCAAAGGCATCATCACTTACGTCGGTGAGAGCCGTGGCGAAGATCGTGACGGCTACTACCAGCATTACTGGCATTACAACGCCCGGGGACATTGCCTGCTTCCGGGCTTTGTCGATTCGCATACCCATTTTGTTTTTGGCGGAGAACGTTCCGAAGAATTTTCATGGCGGCTGAAAGGCGAAAGCTATATGTCCATCATGGAACATGGCGGAGGGATAGCCAGTACCGTAAAAGCTACCCGGCAAATGAATTTCCTGAAACTTCGCTCGGCAGCCGAAGGTTTTCTGAAGAAGATGAGTGCTATGGGAGTCACCACGGTAGAAGGCAAAAGCGGCTATGGACTCGATCGGGAAACAGAATTGCTGCAACTGAAAATAATGCGCAGCCTGAACAATGACGAACACAAACGTATCGACATTGTATCCACTTTCTTAGGAGCCCACGCCCTTCCCGAAGAGTATAAAGGAAGAGGAGACGAATACATCGACTTTCTGATTCGTGAAATGCTCCCCGTTATCCGCGAGAACGAACTTGCCGAATGTTGCGATGTCTTTTGCGAACAAGGAGTTTTCTCTGTCGAACAGTCCCGCCGTCTCCTTCGGGCAGCCAAAGAACAAGGCTTCCTGTTAAAGCTCCATGCCGATGAAATCGTTTCCTTTGGTGGCGCTGAGCTGGCTGCCGAACTGGGCGCTTTGTCTGCCGATCATCTGCTTCAGGCTTCCGATGCCGGAATCCGTGCAATGGCCGATGCAGGAGTAGTAGCTACCCTGCTGCCTCTGACGGCTTTCGCGCTGAAAGAACCTTATGCACGCGGTCGTGAAATGATTGATGCCGGCTGTGCCGTAGCACTTGCCACAGACTTGAATCCGGGAAGCTGTTTCTCCGGTTCCATCCCGTTGACCATTGCTTTGGCGTGTATTTACATGAAACTTAGCATCGAAGAAACCATCACTGCCCTTACACTGAACGGAGCTGCTGCCCTTCATCGGGCAGACTGGATCGGAAGTATCGAAGTAGGCAAGCAAGGTGACTTTGTCATACTGAATTCGGACAATTATCACATTCTGCCATACTACGTAGGCATGAACTGTGTCATCATGACTATTAAAGGCGGTATGTTATACCCCGTCAATTGATAACTAAAAGCATAAAATACCATGTTAGCAGATTTAACCGTAAAAGATTTCTTAGATAAGGTAGCCGGCAATGATCCGGTACCCGGCGGTGGCAGTATTGCCGCTTTAGGTGGAGCGCTGGCTTCCGCTTTGGCCACGATGGTGACAGGACTCACCATCGGCAAGAAAGGATATGAAGCCAGCGAAGAAGTAATGCAGCACGCACAGACGCTTACCACCCGATTCCAAAAAGAATTCGTCGCCTTGATTGATAAAGACTCCGAAGCCTATGATGAAGTTTTTGCCTGTTTTAAACTTCCCAAAGCTACCGATGAAGAAAAAGCTGCCCGCAGCGCTGCCATTCAGGAAGCCACCAGGCATGCCGCCCTCATTCCGATGGAAGTTGCCCGGAAAGCACTTGAAGTGATGCCCGTCATAGCAGACATCGCCCGTCTGGGAAACCGGAACGCTATTACAGACGCCTGTGTAGCCATGATGGCGGCACGATCCGCCGTATTGGGGGCATTGCTGAATGTCCGCATTAATCTGGGGGTACTCAAAGACAAAGAATTTGTCCAGGGCTTGCAAGCCGAAGCGGACCGGATAGAGCAAACCGCCTGCTGGAAAGAGAAAGAATTACTGGATGCCGTCAACCAAGATTTACGCGTATGAGCAAGAATGTGTATCAAATAGGTTCCGGAGAACTGACCTTCGAAATCATCGAACGGATCATCAACGAGAATCTGAAGCTGGAACTGGCTCCCGAAGCCAAGCTCCGCATTCAGAAATGCCGTGATTATCTCGACCATAAAATAGCTGCTTCCGAAGAACCTTTATATGGCATTACTACAGGCTTTGGTTCTTTATGTACTAAAAATATATCTCCCGACGAATTGGGAACCTTACAGGAAAACCTCATCAAGAGCCATGCTTGCAGTGTAGGAGAAGAAATTCGTCCTGTCATTATCAAACTGATGATGCTGCTCAAAGCCCATGCTCTCTCGTTGGGGCATAGTGGCGTACAACTTATTACCGTACAGCGTATTCTCGATTTTTTCAATAACGACGTACTGCCCATTGTCTACGATCGTGGTTCTTTGGGTGCTTCCGGCGATCTTGCCCCATTAGCAAATCTGTTTCTTCCTCTGATTGGTGTAGGCGACGTTAACTATAAAGGAAAGAAATGCGAAGCAATCAGCGTACTCGACGAATTTGGCTGGGAGCCCGTCCGGCTCATGAGCAAGGAAGGGCTTGCGTTGCTCAATGGTACACAGTTCATGAGTGCCAATGGTGTGTTTGCTATTCTCAAAGCCTTCCGTCTCTCTAAAAAGGCCGATTTGATAGCTGCCCTTTCTCTTGAGGCTTTTGACGGGCGCATTGACCCGTTTATGGATTGTATCCAACAGATACGCCCTCATCCCGGACAGATAGAAACAGGAGAGGCCTTTCGTAAGCTGCTGGCTGGCAGTGAACTGATCGAGCGTCCTAAGGCGCACGTGCAAGATCCTTACTCTTTTCGCTGTATCCCGCAAGTGCATGGTGCAACGAAAGATGCTATCCGCTATGTTTCTTCCGTGTTGCTGACTGAAATTAATTCCGTTACAGACAATCCCACGATCTTTCCTGATGAAGACAGAATCATCTCCGGTGGAAATTTTCACGGCCAGCCACTTGCCATTTCCTATGACTTTCTCGCCATTGCTTTGGCAGAACTGGGAAATATTTCCGAACGTCGTGTTTCCCAATTGATCATGGGGCTCCGTGAACTTCCGGAGTTTCTGGTAGCCAATCCGGGACTAAATTCCGGTTTCATGATTCCACAATATGCCGCTGCATCTATGGTCAGCCAGAACAAAATGTACTGTTATGCCGCGTCAAGCGATTCCATTGTCTCGTCTAATGGACAGGAAGACCACGTAAGTATGGGCGCCAATGCCGCGACTAAACTTTATAAAGTGATGGATAATCTGGAGCATATCCTTGCTATCGAACTGATGAATGCCGCACAGGGTATCGATTTCCGCCGTCCGTTGAAAACCTCTCCGCTTTTGGAGAGTTTCCTGAATGCTTATCGGAAAGAAGTGCCTTTTGTGAAAGATGACATCGTGATGTACAAAGAGATACATAAAACAGTTGCTTTTTTAAAAAGGACTAAGTTAGAGTACTAAACCTCCTTTTGTTTATCGTTAATAATGGGTGACTGTTACTGCCGGATAACATATCGATTCTTATCGGTATTTATCCGGCATTTACCGGTTATTTCCCTCTTCATAACGATAAAACTTTACTTCATATACCGCTATTCCTTACTTTTGCTCTGTATTTCCTATTAACACTTGTTTTCATATACCTCTAGTGAATGATAATATTTATCAAATGGGCTATAAATAAAAGGAAACTTGATTTGTTAATTGAGTTTTCTATATATCTTTGTTCCGTTTTTCCCCTAAAGTGGTGAATTTATAGTAAACTGAGTCTAACAAAATCTAAAAAAGAGTGATGATGGAGCATGGAAGAGACGCGTCCCAAAAGGCAGAGTTGAGAGAACGGATCATAATGACCGCGACAGAAGCTTTTACTTTGAAAGGTATTAAGTGTATTACGATGGATGACATTGCGGCAGCATTGGGAATTTCCAAACGTACGCTCTATGAGGTTTTTGCAGATAAGGAATCATTATTGAAGGAGTGTATTCTGCATAAACAGGCTGAAAGAGACAAATACTTACAGGCAATATACGAACAATCTAATAATGTGCTGGAGGTTATACTTGCTGTTTTTCAGAAGAGTATTGAGATCTTTCACCAGACAAATAAACGCTTTTTTGAGGATATCAAGAAATATCCGAAGGTGTATGCAATGATGAAAGACCGTAGTGAAAGTGACTCGGAAAAGACGATGTCTTTTTTTAAGTCGGGTGTGGAGCAAGGTATTTTTCGTTCGGATGTCAACTTTGAGATAGTCAACCTGTTGGTACGCGAACAGTTCGATGTGTTGTTGAATACGGATATTTGCAACGAATATCCTTTTATAGAAGTATACGAATCCATCATGTTTACTTATATACGTGGTATTTCCACGGAAAAAGGAGCCAGAGTTTTAGAAGAATTTATATCAGAATATCGTAAAAACCGGGTCGAACAACAATAGGAGTAAGATTCGGATGACAAACAATTAAGGATCAAATAGAAACGAGTTTATGAACAGATTGAAAAGATTGACAGGCAAGAAAATGCTTCTGACAGCAATGGCGCTCTGTGCGTTTGGCTTTGCAAAGGCTCAGACAGAACAGACAGCGCAGAATACGCTGACGCTGACGCTGGATAAAGCCCTGGAAATAGCGTTGGATGAGAATCCTACGATAAAGGTGGCAGCAGAAGAAATTGCCTTGAAGAAAGTTGCAAGTAAGGAAGCATGGCAGAGTCTGCTACCTGAAGCAAGCCTAAACGGATCACTGGATCACACGATCAAAGCGGCTGAAATGAAACTGAACGACATGTCGTTCAAGATGGGGCAAGACGGTACGAATACCGCTAATGCCGGACTGAGCATTAACCTACCTTTGTTTGCACCGGCAGTTTACCGGGCTATGTCAATGACAAAGACGGATATCGAACTGGCGGTAGAGAAGTCACGTGCTTCCGAACTGGATCTGATCAATCAGGTAACTAAAGCTTATTATCAGCTGATGCTTGCCCAGGATAGTTATGAAGTACTTCAGGGCAGTTATAAGTTGGCAGAAGATAATTTCAACGTTGTGAACGCTAAATATCAACAAGGAGCAGTCAGCGAATTTGATAAGATCAGTGCAGAGGTGCAGATGCGTAGCATCAAACCAAATGTAATTTCTGCCGCTAATGCTGTGACGCTGGCGAAACTCCAGTTGAAAGTGCTGATGGGAATTACGGCAGATGTAGATATTAAGACTGACGATAATCTGACAAACTACGAATCAATGCTGTTTGCCAATCAGTTGAAAGAAGAAGATATGAGTTTGGATAATAATACGACGATGAAGCAGTTTGAGTTGAATATGAAGTTGCTCGAAAAGAACGTGAAGTCGTTGAGAACGAACTTTATACCTACTTTGTCGATGAGTTTCTCTTATCAGTATCAGTCTTTGTATAATCCGAATATCAATTTCTTTGATTATACATGGAGCAACAGTTCATCTTTGATGTTCAATCTGAGTATTCCTTTGTATAGAGCGAGCAACTTTACGAAAGTAAAATCAGCCCGCATCCAGATGCGCCAGCTCGACTGGAACCGCATTGATACGGAGAGAAAGCTGAATATGCAAGTAGTAAGCTACCGTAACAATATGACTGCCAGTTCAGAACAGGTTGTCAGCAACAAGGAAAACGTGATGCAAGCTGAAAAAGCGGTGCAGATTGCCGGAAAACGTTACGAAGTAGGTAAGGGAACCGTACTCGAACTTAATAGTTCGCAAGTATCCCTGACACAGGCACAACTTACTTATAATCAATCAATCTACGATTACCTGACAGCGAAGGCTGACCTTGATCAGGTTTTGGGAAAACAATAAAGAAGATAGACAACTAAAATTACAACTAAGGAATATGAAAAAAGGTATCCAATTAGTGGCTCTGCTATTGACAGTAGTTATGACCTCATGTACGGGTGGAAAAGATAAGGCTGCTTTGAAACAGGAAGACGAGAAGCCTAGAGTAAAAGTGGCTGATGTAACGGCCCGTCCCGTAGATCAGATACAGGATTACACAGCGACGGTGGAAGCTGAAGTAAAGAACAACATTGCTCCTTCGTCACCTGTCCGCATCGACCGGATTCTGGTAGAAGTGGGCGACCGTGTATCCAAAGGTCAGAAGTTGGTACAGATGGATGCAGCCAATCTGACACAAACGAAACTGCAACTGGACAATCAGAAAATAGAATTTAATCGTATTGACGAGCTATATAAAGTAGGTGGTGCTTCTAAATCAGAGTGGGATGCTTCGAAGATGCAGCTCGATGTGAAGCAGACTGCCTATGATAATCTGGTGGAGAATACTTTCCTGTTGAGCCCGATCAATGGAGTAATCACTGCCCGTAATTATGATAATGGTGATATGTATAGCGGAGGCAGTCCGGTATTGGTAGTCGAGCAGATTACTCCGGTCAAGCTGATGATCAACGTTTCTGAAACCTATTTCACGAAAGTGAAGAAAGGTGAACCGGTAGATGTGAAGCTGGATGTATATGGTGACGAACTGTTCAAGGGAACTATCAGCCTGATCTATCCGACTATCGACGCAACTACCCGTACTTTCCAGATCGAGATCAAGTTGGACAACAAAGATCAGCGTGTACGTCCGGGAATGTTTGCCCGTGCTACTCTGAACTTCGGTACGGCGGATAATGTCGTAGTGCCCGACTTGGCTATTGTGAAACAGGCAGGTTCCGGTGATCGCTATGTGTACGTTTATAAAGATGGCAAGGTGTCTTACAACAAAGTAGAGTTAGGCAGACGTATGGGCTCGGAGTATGAGCTGAAATCCGGTGTGCCCGATAACTCACAGGTGGTAGTGGCCGGACAGGCACGTCTGATAAACGGTACAGAAGTAGAGATCGAGAAGTAAAATCACTATTAAACTAATCACGATAAAGAAATGAGTTTATACGAAGGTGCGGTTAAGAAACCGATTATGACCTCCCTCTGCTTTCTGGCAGTGGTGATTTTTGGTCTTTTCTCTTTGTCTAAGTTACCTATCGACTTGTATCCGGATATTGATACAAATACGAT
>CEAG01004748.1_pt1 | contig 10219 bp, 9 predicted proteins | sample 554891 | NCBI WGS metagenome assembly CEAG01 (sample SAMEA3182116, study PRJEB8094) | gut metagenome | biome: human; feature: gut; material: Stool; isolation source: human stools | place: Canada | collected 2014-02-25
TGTCTATGCTCCGTATAGGGAGGTTATATGCAAAAAGAAGAATGACTAAACAGGAAATAACCCGAATACGTTTCATAAGCCAATTCTTTTATTTTCAAGACTTAATGTCGTGACTAAATTACTGCTTTTATTAACAACCGGTCATGACTTATTTCAAATTATAACATATCTTAACCTGTCGGACAAGTCGCTTCCTGCTACGTCCTGCCGATAAAATCGCTAACTTTGCCGACCATCTATAGAAAGGAACATTATATGTCAGAAAATAACTTCATATCGATCAAAGGAGCCAGAGTTAACAACCTGAAAAACATTGATGTAGATATTCCACGAAACAAACTTGTCGTTATCACCGGACTTTCGGGTTCGGGCAAATCATCACTGGCATTCGATACACTTTACGCCGAAGGGCAAAGACGCTATGTCGAAAGTCTCAGCAGTTATGCCCGGCAGTTTTTGGGACGAATGAGCAAGCCGGAATGTGATTTCATCAAAGGTATCCCTCCTGCGATTGCTATTGAACAGAAAGTAAACAGTCGCAATCCCCGCTCGACCGTAGGTACATCGACCGAGATTTACGAATACCTGCGATTACTGTATGCACGTGTAGGAAAAACATACAGCCCGATAAGCGGTCAGGAAGTAAAGAAACACTCTACGGAAGATATTGTAAACTGTATGCTTTCCTATCCGGAAGGAACACGCTATACTGTACTCACCCAAATACTCCTACGCGAAGGCCGTAGTATAGAACAACAATTAGAAATAGACCTCAAACAGGGATTCAACCGGATCGAAGTAAACGGAGAAATGGTCCGTATCGACGAATACAAGCCGGGAACAGAGGACACGGTATACTTATTGGTAGACCGTATGGCGGTGGCCGGCACGAAAGATGCCATCAGCCGTCTGACGGATTCGGCCGAAACCGCTATGTATGAAGGAGACGGCATGTGCATGTTGCGTTTTTATCTGCCGGACGGAACAACCCAATTACATACATTCAGCACTAAATTCGAAGCCGACGGTATCACGTTCGAAGAACCGAACGATCAGATGTTCTCATTCAATTCTCCTATAGGAGCTTGCCCCGTATGCGAAGGCTTCGGCAAGGTAATCGGTATTGACGAGCATCTGGTAGTGCCCAATCGGTCACTCTCCGTTTATGACGGAGCAATCGTATGCTGGCGTGGCGAAAAAATGGGGGAATGGAAAGATATGGTAATCCATAATGCAGAAAAAGCCGGTCTGCCGATATTCACCCCCTATTTTGAACTGACGGACGAACAACGCCGCATGTTGTGGGAAGGAACTAAATATTTCGAAGGTATCCATGCTTTCTTTAAGATGCTGGAAGAAAACCAATATAAAATACAATACCGCGTAATGCTTGCACGCTATAGGGGAAAGACACTCTGCCCCAAGTGCCACGGCACCCGACTGAAACCGGAAGCGGGATACGTTCGTGTAGGCGGACACAGCATATCGGAATTGGTAGACCTGCCGATCACAGAATTAAAAAAGTTTTTCGATACCCTTCAACTGGATCCGCACGACACCGAAGTCGCCCGCCGTATCCTATTGGAGATCAACAGCCGGATCCGTTTTCTCATCGATGTAGGATTGGGATACCTGACACTAAACCGTCTTAGCAATTCGTTATCCGGCGGTGAAAGCCAACGTATCAATCTGGCCACGTCTTTGGGGAGCAGTCTGGTAGGCAGTCTTTATATTCTCGATGAACCGAGCATCGGATTACACAGCCGCGACACCGACCGCTTGATTCATGTATTGCGCGAGTTACAGGCATTGGGCAATACGGTAGTGGTAGTAGAGCACGACGAAGAGATTATCCGTGCAGCCGACTATATTATCGATATCGGTCCGAATGCCGGACGCCTGGGAGGGGAAGTAGTCTACCAAGGTGACATGAAAAATCTGCAAAAAGGCAGCAACAGTCATACCGTACGCTACCTGTTGGGAGAAGAGCAAATTCCCGTACCCGATCACCGCCGTCCCTGGAATAATTACATTGAAATAAAAGGAGCCCGGGAAAATAATCTGAAAGGGGTTGATGTACGTTTCCCATTGAATGTAATGACAGTAGTAACCGGCGTATCCGGTTCGGGAAAGAGTACATTGGTTCGCGATATCTTCTATCGGGCATTGAAACGGGAATTGGATGAATGCAGTGATCGCCCGGGAGAATTTGCTTCGATCGGGGGCGACATCCGCAACCTGCGTAACATCGAGTTCGTCGATCAAAACCCCATTGGCAAATCCTCACGTTCGAATCCGGTAACTTACATCAAAGCATACGATGAAATACGCAAACTATGGGCTGAACAGCCTTTAGCCAAGCAGATGGGATATTCAGCCGGATTCTTTAGTTTCAACAGCGAAGGAGGCCGTTGCGAAGAGTGTAAAGGAGACGGAACCATTACCGTTGAAATGCAGTTTATGGCCGACTTGGTGCTCGAATGTGAATCCTGTCACGGAAAACGCTTCAAAACGGATACCTTGGAAGTCAAATTCCACGAAAAGAACATTTACGACGTATTGGAGATGACCGTAAACCAAGCCATTGAGTTCTTCACTGAGCACGGACAGAAGAAGATCGTTAAAAAACTGACTCCATTGCAAGATGTAGGATTGGGGTATATCAAACTCGGACAGTCTTCCTCTACTCTATCGGGAGGTGAGAACCAACGTGTGAAACTTGCTTATTACTTAAGCCAGGAAAAAGCAGATCCTACTCTGTTTATCTTCGACGAACCGACTACAGGGCTACACTTCCATGATATCCGAAAATTACTGGACGCATTCGACGCCCTCATCCGTCGGGGACATACCATTATCATCATTGAACACAATATGGATATGATAAAATGTGCCGACCATATCATCGATCTTGGACCGGAAGGAGGAGATAAAGGAGGATATATCGTAGCCACAGGAACCCCAGAAGAGATAGCAGCCTGCAAAAACAGCTATACGGGGCAGTTTCTACAAGAAAAACTATAGGCCTCTCCCCCACCCTCTCCGTGGGAGAGGGGGTAAAGATACTATTGTTTATTAATCAGTTACAAAACTAACTTAGCTCCCTCTCCCACGGAGAGGGTTGGGGAGAGGCTTCCTCTTCTAAAAGTAGAATCCGAATCCTACCTTGAGGCCGAATTTAGACAGGTCGCTGTCGTTGAAGCGCCATTTGTAGTATATCGCCGGTTCGATAGTAACCGTACGTGAAAGGAAATAAGCGTATCCTGCTTCAATACCCACTCCCCATTCGGTACCAGTGTGACCGCCTTTCATGCGATAACGGTTCAAGTCAAGGCCGGCACCCAGAAAAACGCCTGTTTTATTAAAATAAAAACGAGTGCCGGTTCCTATCGTATAAACATCTATCGGCTTACTCCAATCGGCACTTGCTTCCACCATCAAGGCTATTCCTTCGGCAAGGAACGCACCGGCTTTCGCCCCGATACCAAACTGTGCTTTTTCACTATTGCTATATGAAAAGTTCAATCCGGTAAGCGACGGGTTAATAATCCACTTTCCCTGTTCAAACTGTGCCCGGGCAGCTAACGAGGCTACCAGCAAACAAACAACCAATACTAATTTCTTCATACACTTATTTCTTTAGATTTGTATAATGCTCTTCTTCACGACGACGTTGCTGTAACTTCTCCTTTTGTCTCAATACCAGCCAGAGAATAAAAACAATGACATACGAAATCGCAAGAGTAATATATTTCTCCGTATCACTAACTTCCGTATTGCGCGGCAACAAATAAGCCGCCGTCACAGAAACATAAATAAGAAGGGCCAGAGTGACCCAAGTCGACTTTTTTAACTTCTTCATCAGGTTTAAATTAATCATTTATTATTTTTAAGAGCCGATCGCCCTTTCCATACGATAAACCAAACACCCCCTACCCCTGTACAAATTCCTCCGATGATATACGACAAGGTATGCGTAAGTCCTAATCCTTCGGGAGCAATACAAATATAAGTGGAGCAGACAGCCGTCATAAATAAGGCCGGTATCAACGTTATCCAATAAGGTTTTCCTGAACGTACCAGATAAACCGTAATGGCCCACAGAGTAAATACGGCAAGCGTCTGATTCGCCCAGGCAAAGTAACGCCAGATCATATTGAACCCATTTGCATCACTCAAGCTGTAAAGCAACAGACCGATAGCTGCCACAAACATCGGGATACAAATATACAAACGGCGGCGCATACTTTTTTGTTCCAAGCCCAGAAAATCGGCTACAATGAGACGGGCCGAACGAAAAGCCGTATCTCCCGAAGTAATAGGTGCGGCAATAACTCCCAAAATAGCTAATACCCCACCGACTGCCCCCAGCCAACCTTTTGTGATCGAATCTACAATAACCGAGGCATTATTCTCTTCCATTCCATTCTCATGAAAGAAATAGGTGGCAGCTGCCGCCCAAATCAATGCAACAATACCCTCGGTAATCATTGCCCCGTAAAATACCGGACGTCCGTAACGCTCTGAAGTCATACAACGCGCCATCAACGGACTTTGCGTAGCATGAAATCGGAGATAGCCCCACAAGCAATGCTGACAAACATAATCGGGAAAATAGGTAATGCTGCAGCATCCGGATTCGTGTTTTGCAACCCGTCCCACAGTTCCGGTAATACCGGATGATGCACATAAAGCATCACAACGATGCCGACTGCCATAAACAGCAAAGCGATGGCAAATACAGGATATATTTTCCCGATAATCTTATCTACCGGCAACAAGGTAGCAAGGATATAGTACGCAAAGACCACAATGATCCAAAAAGTCGTATCCAGTGATTCCGGTGTCAGTTTTGCCAATAATCCCGCCGGTCCGGCAACGAACACCGATCCTACCAAAATCATTAGAATAACCGTAAAACCACGCATCACCTGCTTGGTGGTCAATCCCAAATAGCGACCGACGATCTCCGGCAAACTCTCTCCACCGTTTCTCAATGAAAGCATTCCGGCAAAATAATCATGAACAGCACCGGCAAAGATACTTCCGAATACGATCCATAAATAAGAAGAAGTACCAAATTTTGCTCCCATAATCGCCCCAAAAATAGGACCGAGCCCTGCGATATTGAGAAACTGTATCATGAAAATCTTCCACGTAGGCAACGGGATATAATCCACTCCGTCGGCCTTTGTCAAGGCCGGGGTCTTTCGGTCGTCGGGTCCGAAAATCCGTTCCATCAAGCGTCCATAAGTAAAATATCCGACAATAAGTGCCAACAGGCACAGCGTAAATGTAATCATGACGTGTTTCTGGTTTAACAGACGCAAATGTAACATAATCCCATGAAACGCACAAGAATACCGACACTTTTACTAACTTTGCTGCCATTTATAACAAAATACAAACAGTAATGCGCCGTTATCTTCTCTTTCTATTTCTCACTCTGTCACTGACTCCCGCAGGAGCACAACCGAAATATGAGGTTCGTGCCGCATGGGTAACAGCCGTGTATGGATTGGACTGGCCGCAAACAAAGGCAACAACGCCCGCAGGTATCCGCCGCCAACAGGAAGAGTTGATAGAAATTCTCGATAAACTGAAAGCCGCTAATTTCAATACCGTATTATTCCAGACCCGAACACGGGGAGATGTGCTCTACAAATCTTCTATCGAACCGTATAACTCCATCCTGACCGGAAAAGTAGATGGCGATCCGGGATATGATCCATTGGCTTTTGCTGTGCGCGAATGTCATAAGCGGGGTATGGAATGTCATGCCTGGATGGTAGCCCTTCCGTTGGGAAACAAAAAGCATGTGGCCAAACTGGGAAATAAATCCGTTACGAAAAAAAGAAAAGAGATATGTATTCCCTATAAAAATGAATATTTCCTCAATCCGGGACACCCGTCTACGAAAGAATACCTGATGAAGTTGGTGCGGGAAGTGGTAACCCGTTATGATGTAGACGGTGTACATTTCGACTACTTGCGTTACCCCGAAAATGCGCCCCGTTTTCCGGATAGCTATGACTTCCGCCGTTACGGCAAAGGCAGGACACTGGACCAGTGGCGTCGAGACAATCTGACAGACATAGTGCGCTATATATATAAAGGTGTAAAAGAGATCAAACCATGGGTAAAGGTAAGCACTTGCCCGGTAGGAAAATACAAAGATACCTCCCGGTACTCTTCACGTGGCTGGAATGCTTTCCATACCGTATATCAAGATCCGCAAGGATGGATGGGCGAAGGTATACAAGACCAGATCTACCCCATGATGTATTTCCGACAGAACAATTTTTATCCTTTCGTACTCGACTGGCAGGAACAATGCAACGGCCGGCAGATTATACCGGGATTGGGTATCTACTTCCTGCATCCCGACGAGGGAAATTGGATACGGGAGGATGTGGACCGGCAAATCAACTTTATCCGTAAACACAAGCTGGCAGGAGAAGCCCATTATCGGGCAAAGTACCTGATGGATAACACACAAGGCATCTACGACGAACTGACAGAAAACTTTTATGCTCATCCTGCCCTGCAACCGGCCATGCCATGGCTGGACAATGTCCCGCCCAGTGCACCGTCCGGACTGAAAGTAATTTCCGGGAAAGACGGCTATACATCGTTAACTTGGCAAGCAGCCACAGACAACGACAAAATGAACGCACCGAGATATGTGGTTTATGCTTCGGATGTCTATCCGGTGGACACCACCCGGCCGGAAAACATCATTGCACAAGGCATACGGGGAACGGAATACATCTATGCCCCTCTCCAGCCATGGAATAGAAAAGTATACTTTGCCGTAACAGCAGTAGACCGATATGGAAACGAAGGAAAAGCCGTGCAAGAGTAAATAACCGTCTACCCCACCTCGATCCATGCCCGGTATGCACTCCGATTAGTGACCGGCACCAACGGCATATAGCCAGCCACCACTTTCTCCTCCTTCAATTGAAGCGGATACCCCGCCCTCATCTGTTCGTGTGCCTGCATAGCTTCACCGGAAACCGGATGGTAAGTAATCAAAAAACGACCGGAAGCCCCGGACATGACATACCTTTTATAAATAAAATGTGCCACCACTCCCATATTCATCCGTAGATTAATCTCCACGCAGGGATGAATCCGATATTCAACTTCTCCGGAAGGAAACCGGCAAACCATCATATCCACACCGAGATAGCCCGAATAGACAGAACCGAAACGAGAGGACAATTCTTCCTCCAACTTACGTTTCAGTCTATCAAAAGATACCTTTGGCACATAGGCAGAAAGACGTCGTTCAATCTCCTCATCGGGCAACAACAGATTGCCATCATAAGCTCCACTCGCATTGGTAGAGAATATGGAATATCCTACAAAAACCACCTTCCCTACACCATCCGAAAAGAATTCCATGGCAAAATCGATTACCTTATTATATACGGGCTCTGCTATTACGCCGCCTTGCAGCGCCGCCACACGCTTACACCAGCCGGCTATAAAAGCAGTGTATGCCCCTTTACACCAGTTCAGCCCCTTACCGCTACCCGAAAGCGGTGCTTTCAGCAGACAAGAAGCACGGCTCTCAACAAAACGGCACCATTCTTCCGGTTGCGTCAGATAAAAAGATTCCCCACAAAAAGATTCATCCAATTGTAAACAGGGCAATAATTCTACCGCCTGGCTTCTGTGGGACAAATGCCGTAATTTTTCCAGATACGGCTCAGCAGGCAATTCCGTTTCCGGCATCCCCAAACACCGGAGCCGTCTCTTCAAAGCCGGATTCCATCCCCAAGGCACCGGCTTCAAATTTGATATCGAAGCTACTTCCGGTTCGGTTACCAACTCCACCGGTAGAGACAAACACTCCTGCATCTCACGAAGAAAAGCAAGATTATAGGCTGAAGGTGCCAGCACGGCACTTCCTGCCGAAGCATACCAAGCCGGCAATAAAGCCAACTCCTCCGCCATCCGTCTGGCAGTGGCAGGAGGCATATAATTCACCTCTCCGCTTGCCAATGACAAGTCGTTGTCCGGGTTAAACAGATAAAGCTCCCGTTTTGTCATTTTGTTCTTATTATCTTCATATTCCAATCCTTTTTTCTCTGAATCACTGTTCTTACTGACACCTTCTTCCTACAAAGAGGTGCAAACAGACCGATCACCGAAGAATATTTTGCAAATATACACACTAAAGTACACTCTGATCCGAAATAAAATGCATTTTGTACCGGGATGAATCCTATTTTAGACCGACAAGAATCGTATTCTTTACCGGGAAGAATTGCATTTTGCATCAAGAAGAACTGTATTTTAGACCGTGTTCAATTCTCATCACCTGTTTTTATTCTCCTTTCACCCTCAAATTTCGCTTACTCTCTCGAATCTGCCGCCTAACAATCTCGCTTACACATCCTATTTTCCACAACCAAAAGAAAGCTAAATAGATATTCTTTAAAACAAATCATCAGAAACAAGCAAAGTTTTACTACATTTGTCCCTCGATAAACAAAGTTGAGCAGCAAAAACACAAACAGCTAATTGAAATGGCTGCATTATTTCCGTTCGACAGTCCCGTAACCCGCATAAAATGCACTCCTGAAGTAATGGAAATACCAATTTGACAAAACGACAAACTCCGGCAATGTTCCACCATCCGGTATGACTCCTTCTTGAAAGAAGCACTAAAGTTACTAAACAAAAACACAATTTTGCTATCTCTACTTTGCAATTATCAGAAAAAGAACTATATTTGCCACCCGAAAAACCTAAAAAGAAATGGAATCATTCTACCGCACACACGCTTACCTTGTTGAGCACACCAACGCTCCTGTTCGTCGTGATTTGATGGACGAAATCGATTGGAGCGACCGTCTGATCGGTATCAAAGGGACCCGTGGCGTAGGAAAAACCACTTTCCTCCTCCAGTATGCCAAAGAGAAGTTCGGAACGGACCGTTCCTGTCTCTTTATTAACATGAACAATTTCTATTTCTCCGGCCATAGTCTTGTCGATTTCGTCAACGAGTTTCAGAAGCGCGGCGGCAAAGTGCTGTTGATAGACCAAGTGTTCAAACACCCGGACTGGAGCAAAGAATTGCGTATGTGCTATGACCGTTTCCCGAATCTGAAGATTGTCTTCACCGGTTCGTCAGTAATGCGGCTAAAGGAAGAAAACCTCGAATTGCGCGACATCGTAAAGAGCTACAACCTACGCGGATTCTCTTTCCGTGAATTTCTCAACCTGCAGACAGGGATGAAATTCCGTGCCTACTCCCTTGAAGAAATACTCAGTAACCACGAGCAGATAGCCAAAGGAATACTTTCCAAAGTACGCCCGTTGGACTTTTTCCAAGATTATCTGCATCACGGCTTCTACCCTTTTTTCCTCGAAAAACGTAATTTTTCGGAAAACCTGCTCAAGACAATGAACATGATGGTAGAGGTAGATATTCTTCTTATCAAACAAATTGAACTGAAATATCTTTCAAAGATAAAAAAATTACTATATTTGTTGGCTGTAGACGGTCCCAAAGCTCCCAACGTGAGCCAATTGGCAACCGATATACAGACATCACGCGCTACGGTAATGAATTACATCAAATATCTGGCAGATGCCCGCCTCATCAATCTGGTTTATCCGAAGGGAGAAGAATTTCCCAAGAAGCCGTCAAAGATCATGATGCACAACTCCAATCTGATGTACTCCATTTATCCGGTAAAAGTGGAAGAACAGGATGTGCTCGACACTTTCTTTGTGAATACCATGTGGAAAGACCACAAGGTGCATAAGGGAGACAAGAATATTTCGTTCATGGTGGATGAAGTGATGCCGTTCAGAATATGCTGCGAAGGGACTAAAATAAAAAATAATCCTAACGTGACGTATGCCCTGCAAAAAGCGGAAATAGGCCGCGGCAACCAGATACCTCTCTGGATGTTCGGCTTTTTATACTAATACTTGATGAAAATGCCATGAGCTATAAGAAGCATTTACTCCCTTATCCGTATTTTGAAATGATTTATTTACTTAAATATTAATTTTTAGTTATGACTAAACAGAAGAAATTCATCACTTGTGATGGTAACCAAGCTGCTGCACATATCTCGTATATGTTTTCTGAAGTAGCTGCTATCTACCCCATCACCCCCTCTTCTACAATGGCTGAATATGTAGACGAATGGGCTGCCGCAGGACGTAAGAACATCTTCGGCGAAACAGTATT
>CEAG01028258.1_pt1 | contig 10184 bp, 10 predicted proteins | sample 554891 | NCBI WGS metagenome assembly CEAG01 (sample SAMEA3182116, study PRJEB8094) | gut metagenome | biome: human; feature: gut; material: Stool; isolation source: human stools | place: Canada | collected 2014-02-25
GGCCCACCACGATGCGGCCCTCCCAGCGGCCGTCCTCACGCTTGCGCACCATCCCGTCGCCGGACGGTCTTCGTTTCGCCATTTAGTCCTCCTGTTCCGCCGGATGGCAGATGTGTTCTTCTTCCTCCCGTTCGAAGGAATAGAGCCCGTCTGCCTCCAGCTCTTTCGCCATGCCCCACGCCAGCTTGAAGCCAGCCGTGAAGCTCATCAGCTTGGATTCAACCAGCAGTGTGTTTTGTGCGTCCAACAGCCGCAGCAGCTTCTTCCGTCCCGCGGCGTCCATGCCCCGCCGCAGTTCCTCTTGGGCGTATTCGACCTGGGCGTACAGTTCTGGATGCGGCTGCCGGTCGAAGCGCTTTTGCAGAGCCTTCATGTAGTCGTACATTGCGGCACCTCCTTTTTGGCAACCACAACACATACCACAACCCGGCGCACAAAGCTACTGTTTTTGCAAATGTTTCTTTGACTATTGCGGCGCAAAAACTGAACACCTCGACCCGCTTTACATATGGAATTTCATTGAAAATCCCTGTTGCTGTTCCAACTCATGATCGTCCGGCTTGTGACCGAGGGCGACGCGCTTTTGCCGCAGCTGCGCCAGCCGCTTGCGGTCGATTTGAACGCCGTTGGCAGCGGGAGCCGGGGCGTTGTCCCGGAAAATATTGCCCATGTGGTAGAGCAGCCGGGTGGAGGCCAGCAGGACGGAGGGCGGCTCCTGTTCGCCGCGCTCCATGCGTTTCAAGAAAAATTCCGCGTAGGCGTGGCCGTTATCTCTTGCCGCCGCGAACCATTCGTAGGCGGCGTCCATGTCCTTCGGAACGCCCTCGCCCATGAGGGTCAGCTTTCCCAGCAGATATTGCGCATAGGCGTTTCCATTGTTCGCGGCCTGCCGCAAATATGACACTGCTGTTTCGGCATCTTTTATCGTATTTTTGCCGCTGAGATATTCCTTGCCCAACCGGTAGGCAGCATAATCGTTGCCATTGTCCGCCGAGCGTTTCAGCCAATAGATGCCCTTGGCAGAATCGTGAACGTCTGCATCGTCGGAGAGATGCAGCTTTCCGAGGGCGTACTGTGCCGCGTCCAAGTCCTGCTCGGCCGCGCGTTCCAACAGCTTTTGTGCTTTGGCTGTGTCTGGTATCAGCAGTCCGCCGTCGCGGTACGCCGTGCCGATGATGTACTGGGCGTAGGCGTCACCGTCCTCCGCAAGCTGCTCCAACTGCTCTGCCGCCTCGTCCCGTTCCTCCAGAGGGTAACTCTCATCGTTCGCCACGCTTTGCAGATCCTGACACTCGTAGCTCATGTCATAGGCGCTGATCTGTTCGCCGTCATCCTGCATTTCCTCATCCTCAAAGGAAAATCTGTTCATGCGAATATGCTCCGCCTCATGAATGACCGCGTTCTTGATCTGGCGGAACTCCTTTTGCTGAGACAGCGGCGGACGCAGACGTTTCTTCCCCTCGGAGTAGTAGTCCTCCACCTGACATTGCAGCTCCCACCACGTTTGGTAGCACTGATCTACCGTAGGCAGACGCGCCATTTGGTCGACGATCTCGTCCACCAGCTTTTTCATTGGTTTCGGCAGATAGCCGTAGGTTTTCTTGCCCGGTACGGCGCTAAGTTGTTTGGAGAGTTCCCAGATCATCTGCTCCGCCTCCGGGTGGATGCAGGTCATCTCCCGCATGGCCTTCGCCAATTCCAGCATGGCTTTTCGTGCTTCTGACACCAACTCGTCTCGCGATTTGCTTTTCTGTTCGTAGACGTGCAGCAGCTCCTGACGGAAAATTTGGTTGGTGAGCGTGGACTTGATCTGCCGTATCCCATCTTTGGACAGGTACGCCTGATTGGGTTTCACCGACCACGCCATCATGTGGACGTGGGGATGATTGCCCTCATCGTGGAAGGCGGCGTACCAGCGAAAGTCCCCCGGTGGGATCTTCATTGCCGCGGCGATGTCGTTGCGGTGGGTACGCAGTAATGTGCGCCATGCGTCCGCATGGTTATACCCCAGCCGCTCCGCGTCCTCCCGGTGGAGGGAGATGATGTGCGTCCACACGTTGCCGGTGTAGTGATCCAATTCGTCCGCAACAGCGGCGAGGTCAACGGCAGCGTCATCACCGAAGAGACCGTGTTCCCCCAGCCGCTCCGCCCTCGGACGCAGGGCGATGTACTTGGCGTAGCCTTCCGTGCCCTGTACCCGATCCCAATTCGATTCCAGCGCCAGTGTGATGAGCGCGGACGCCGTCACTTTTGTTGGGTGTGAGAGGTAGTCCTCGTACTCCATCAGCTCTTTGGCGTCAGGAAAATCCTTCACCAGCTTTACGATGAGCTGCGTCTGCTTGTTGGTGGGCGGACGGTCATCCGGAATGATCTCCACACGCTCCCGCGTCGCGATGTACTTGAGGTACCCGCCAGCGCTTTGCCCAGCGCCGCACTTGATGTACGGGCTTTTGACGATCAGCCTTGCCATTCGTCATTCTCCATGTCTCGGAGCTTCTGCTCCATCCGAAGCTGACCGTTCGTTTTCTTGACGGCGGCGATGCTCTTCGCGCGTTCTTGCCGCAGCACTTCCTCGCTCACGTTGAGGCTTTGCAGGAGAATGGACATTGCCATGTCCATCTCCACTGCCTGCTTGTAGAGCAGCGACGCGATGCGATCCTCGAAGAGTTTCAGCCGTGCGTCGATGGCAGACTGCACCGCACGGGGCAGCGTGGTACTTTCGCCTGCGGCGAGCATATCCGCGTAGCAGTTCACCGCCTTTTCGATGAACTCATTTTTGCTGCGGCAGTTATCTTCCTGATACCACCGCTCTATTTTGGCAGCTGTTTCATCCGTCATACGGAAGTTCAGCCTGTTTTCATTTTTGCTCATAATTCCCTCCAATCTGCCGTAAGGCACGCTTGTTTTCGTTGAAACACCTGCGCTTGCGGGAACAAAGACGCCAGCCGCTCCAAAAGTTCTCTCAAAAGGCGCCACAATCGCCTGCGCTGAAACCCCCGTCAACTGCCCGCACTGCGGGCAGAGGTGACCAGGCAGAACGTCGGTTCCGACGCCAGCCCTTTATCCTGCTATAAATAAGTTCCTCCGATAACCGCCCAATCTGCCGAAGCTACGTCCCATACGGCGTGGGAAAGTCCTCTCCGGAGCGGTTTCAAATCACACTCGCACAAACGCCGCAACGTTCGTTTCAAAGGGCTGCGGCGGGTACACACGCCACCCCATCTCCTAACCGCGCACACAGCGGCTCACACGCCGAAACACGGGCGTTTCGGATGGGGGGTGGTATCACTACCCTCGGAGCGTTTTGCGCGGTTCGGAAACCCTGCGCGGCCGGGTATCAGAACGGCATATTTTGCCGCTTTTGGGCCTTGGTCGGGAGCGCTCCCGAAGAATGCAGAGAGCCTGCGGAACAGCGATGCGCTCATGCGCGTCGCTGTTCCGAGGCGTCGCGGCCCCGCTGGGCTGCGTGATCCCGTTGCTGTTTCTCTCACCGCACCGATGGGCTTCACGGTTTTGTCTGGCCACGATAACAGCATGCAGAGAAAGATACTCGCCGGTTTCACACGCTGGTCTGCTCCATTCGCTTTGCCACTCGCTGCCGCTCCTTTGCTCTGTCCACAGCATCCATCTGCCGCTGGTAGAACTGGTCGATGGAAAACTGGATCGGCAGGATCGTGTAGAGCAGACTTCCGTTTTGCTTGCGGCCGTCCCGCGTGATGATGCTGGTGCGCTCCGTGCGGATGAGTCCGCGTTCCTCCAACTCCTGCACGTACTTCCGCACGGTGTTGCGGCTCATCCCCACCGCTTTGCCGATGGTGGCGTAGCTGGGATGGCACTGGTAGGTTCTGCGGTCTTCGATGCGGAGCAGGTAACCGTAGACAGCGATCGCGCCGTGAGACAGACCCAGCTGATAGATCTCATTGGGAAGAGGAAAATAATTCTTGACCGGATCACGCTTTGTCCAAGTTCTCATTCGGCACCTCCGGTCTGCCGCTCCACCCACTGTTGGAATTTATCTTTTGGTACCACAAACCGACTGCCGATGCGCACAGACGGAAATACTTCTTCGTGCATCAGCTCGTAGGCACTGGAGATGGACACGCCCAGCACCTTTGCCACCAGCTCCGCGTTGAGGAACAGCGGCAATTCATCGTAGCTGTGATAGGTTGATATTTTCAAAATCGTTACCTCCAATAGAATTCAGAGAAAAATTACTTGCGTTTCGGAGGTCCCTCTGTTAGACTGTTTGCAGATGGAGTCTGCGTTTTCCGAAACGCGGCGCGCCGCTGGACTGCTGCAACAGTTCAGCGGTTTTCCTTTTTGCAGGAACGATAGATACCGATCCCCCCTTTCTTAACGATCTTCTGCCACGCACCGTACCCGTTCCTGCCCTGCGGCCTTGTTTGACCCGCACGGCGTTTTCATCTGCCCTGGCACGCTCGACCGCTTTACCGCGGCGTCCTGGCGTTACTTCTCCGGCATGTATCATCTCCGGTGATGGGTATTCAGTTGTCGAGGTGCAGAGACGACCGAATTTTTCTCTTGACTTTATCGCCCATACGGGTTAGACTTATTTTTGAAATAAAGAATATTCAGTCTATGTACTTAGACTAACAGAAATGAAAAAATCTGTCAAGACCGATAAATGAACGGATTGTAAATAAGTCTAAAACGGGAGAGTGAAAATGATCTCTTTTCAATTCGAAACCTACATTGCGGATGGTGCGGAGCATTATAGCTATGGCGCGGACTACGGAAAGGGCATGGTGCAGACATCGAAGACCGTGTCGTTTCCCGAGAGCTTGCTGTCACTCGTTGACATGAACATCGACGAGATCGAGCCGGCGATCCGGCAGCTCAACGAGGTACTCTGGCAGCTTACGACAACACGGGAGAAACAGTATGCCGAGGAAGTAAACGCACTGTTGGATGAGCTCGAACTGCGGCACATCTATTTTCAGCAGCTTGCGCTGGACTGGAGGTATCGGCTGTCACGGGCGGTGATCTTCGAACAGTACACGGAGGATATGCTGCCACGCAAATATCTCTATGCGTTACCGGACACCTTGCGACGGATGCAGGGACAGATCGTGGAGCTGTTTGAAAATGTGCTGGATGCGGACAACAGCGACGAGCCGACCTCGAAGCGAATGGTCGACTATTATCAGCGCAGCGGCGAGACGGCATTTCGATTCTATCCGCAGCCGATTGGGTTTGAGTTGATCGGTGAAGTGTTTACCGAGGTTCTGACGCCAAATAACATCTACGATATCCTCGACTTCCAGCTCCGCGCCTGTGTGAAGCAGGAAATTAAGATGCGTCGCTGCAAAAACTGCGGCAGGTACTTTGCGGTGATGCGGCATGGCGCGACGGAGTACTGCGGTCGCGTGGCCGACGAGCGCGGGCGCACCTGTCGGGAGGTCGGGGCCATCAATACATGGACGCGCAGCAAGCGGGACGATGAGGTATTCAAGGTCTACCGCCGAGAGTACAAAAAGCGCTTTGCGTGGATCAAGGCCGGACGGATCACCGACCAGCAGTTTTACGATTGGAGTGAGCGGGCCAGAGCGGAGAAGGATAAATGTGAGCAGGGCCTGATCTCCCAGAAGGAACTGGAAGCCTGGCTGAAAGAATCCAAATGAAAAACCGTGTGCTGACCTTGCGGTCAGCACACGGTGTTCTTTGTCTATAGCGAGGCAGATTTTACCCCGCCCCATGTGGGATCTGAATGCTATTTTTCTTTATTCCCCGCATCTTCCAGCAGATTTGTAACCACTTCACTGAGCTGCGCGGCGTTCTTGGAAGTGATGACAGGAACGCCGGTCTGCGTCTCAATGGCCTTCCGCGCGTCACCAGCCACCTTGCCACCGGCACGGGCCACGTCGATGTTCTCCGAAAGGGTTGCCGGTGCCTTCTGCTTGGAAATTTCCGTGGTGGTGGCTTCTGCCAGCATATTCAGCACCAGCTCCAGCGTGGTCATGTTGTCACGGAGGTTTTCCTTTTTCAAGCCTTTTAGGTTTTTGTACTGCCGGGTGGACATCCCCGACCATGCGCGGGAGATCTCATCGGTGAGGATGGCGTATTCCACGCCCTTCTGCACGCCGCGGGCATCCCACTCGTCTGTCAGTTCCTTACGGACCTGAATGGCTTGCAGCCGCTGGTTGATCCACTCGCGGGTGTAGCCTTTCTTGAGGTAGGTTTCCAATGCCCGCTCGATGGTCAGCTCTGGGTCGATGGTTTCCTCAATGCGCTCCCGGCCAACCTGTGCCAGCCAGAGTTTGAACGGCTCCGCTTTGGGTGACGGGATGGACTGGATGATACGGAGAAGTTGCTCGGTATCGGCCACATCCGTCTTGTATCGTTTACCATCCGCAGAGCGCATTTTCAGTTGACTACAATCTGTAGTCAACTGACTCCCCTCTTTTTTTAGCCGCGTCTTGAGGACGCTCCAATACTTCGCCGCACGACGCTGATCTGGCTGGTCAGTCAATACAGCCACCACATCAACAATGGAGAAGTACCATTCTTCTTTTTCTTCGTTCCACGCCGTACGGATACGTTGATTTTCAAAAAGTTTGATTTTATCATTCGGCTCCATTATACGAGTTCTCCTTATCTAAGTGCATTTATTGTATCGTAAAAGCAAACAGATTTCAAATTATAATACTATAATTTACATTATGAGAAGTTCACTGACGGCAGCGTGAAATGCATTGAGGATGAGATTCCGTTTGACCTGCCCGAAGGTTGGGCGTGGGCGAGATTAGGGAACCTAAGTGCAGCCATTCAGTATGGATTGAGTAATTCAGCAGAACCACAAGGTACGTATAGACTTTTGCGAATTACAGATATTCAAGACGGAAAAGTTGATTGGAATGCCGTTCCGTTTACAACAGTAAATGATCCTGAAGCTTATTTACTTAAAACTGGTGACATTGTTTTTGCACGCACAGGAGCCACTGTTGGCAAGTCCTTCTTGATTGCTGAAACACCATATCCTTCAGTTTATGCATCATATTTAATCCGAATCCGCCTATTGGGAAGTCTATTTCCTGAGTATGTATACCAGTTTTTTGACAGTGCTTGTTATTGGACGCAGATTACAGACAAATCTGTTGGTGTCGGTCAAGCGAATTGTAATGGCACATCGTTAAAAGAGTTATTCATCCCTCTTCCGCCAATAAGCGAGCAACTTAGAATTGTTCCAACAGCCCAGGCTTTGTTAGCGTATGTAGCCAAAATTGATGCCGAGAAAAAATCTTTACTTTCCATAATAACAGCCGCCAAATCCAAAATCCTCGATCTCGCCATTCGTGGCAAGCTTGTACCACAAGACCCGAATGACGAGCCTGCTTCCGTCCTGCTGGAACGAATCAGGGTAGAGAAAGAAGAACTCATCAAGCAGGGCAAAATCAAGCGAGACAAGAAGGAATCCGTCATCTTCCGTGGTGAGGATAACTCTTATTATCTCAGAACTGGAGAATTAGTGGAGTCGCTGGAGGATTGGGATTTCGAAGAACTCCCCGATAGTTGGAGTGTGTGTTGCCTGGGGGAGTTATGCGACTACGGTAACTGTACCAATATTGATACCGCTGATATTGCTGATTCTGCGTGGATATTGGATCTTGAAGATATCGAAAAAGATTCCGGTGTCGTTCTACAAAAAGTACGCCAAGGTGAACGCAATGCAGGAAGCACAAAGCACCGTTTCCATAAAGGTCAGGTGTTGTACAGCAAGCTTCGTCCTTATCTGAACAAGGTGGTCTTGGCGGATGAGGATGGATATTGCACCTCTGAGATTTTGCCATTAGAGTTTGAGCGGAATATACTTCCGCAGTATGCACGCTACTTTTTGATGTCCCCCGCATTTTTGAGATATGCCAATAAGTGTTCATATGGCGTGAAGATGCCGCGCCTCGGAACAACAGATGGCAAGAAAGCAATTATTTCTGTTCCTCCGGTTAAGGAGCAGAAGCGGATCATCATGGCAATTGAACTGGCCTTTGCCCAGCTTGCTTCCATCGCAGAAAACTTAGCCTAACCAACAGCCGCCCTCGAAAGAAGGCGGCTGTTTCCTTTACCATGTGACGATTTTATCCACCAGCGCCCGCTGTTCGCTGGCAGTTCTGCGGAGGTAAATGCGAGTAGTCTCAATGCTCTCGTGCCCCATCAGGTCTGCTAATAGAGCAATGTCGTTATACTTCTCCAAGAAGTTCTTTGCGTATCGATGGCGGAATGAATGCGGGTACACTACCTTTTTATCCAATCCATACTTTTCGGCATAGTTTTTAAGCTGCTGGGAAATACCGCGTGTAGTAATACGCTCTCCATAACGGTTTAGAAACAAAAAGCCGGAGGAATGTTGCGTTTCCTCCAGCCATTCAAGAGTTTCCGTCCTCAACTTTTTAGGTATGTATAGCCTGCGTAGCTTTCCACCCTTAGTATATAGGTCAAAATAGCCGAGTTCCACATGCTCGATTTTGATTTGAATAAGTTCGCTCACACGCGCTCCGGTCGCAGCCAGATACCAGACCACGAAGTACCATTCCATGTTGCCGTCCTTCTTGAGCTGCTTTTTCAGAAAGTTATAATCGGCGTTGCTGATCACATTCTCCAGAAAATTCTTCTGCTGCACTTTCACAGCTCTCAGCCGCAAGCGGTCTCTGTGCAGAAAATCCAGATACTTGTTCATCGCTTGGATACGCAAGTTGACGGTTTTGGGCTTGAAAAATTCCATCAGATACCCTTTGTAGGCCAGCAGGTTTTCCTTGTTGACCTCATCGTAGTGGGCATGGTAAAAGTCGACTGTCCAGAGATAAGAATGGATGGTGTTCTCTGAAAGATTGCTCTTTCTCAGGTGCTGCTCAAATGTTTCGGTTGTCCTCATAAAAAAGGTACCTCCCAATAATATTTTTGCGAAATTATCGCGCCAATATTATAAGGGAAATATGTGACTATCTCTTATTATGAGAAGATAGGTGACAAAGTCGAAAACATCAGCGATGAAATACCTTTTGAATTGCCTGATGGATGGATGTGGTGTAGAGGGCGTTCCTGCTTTTTGGGCATGGAGAGTACGAAACCACAAGGTGAGTTCTTTGATTACATTGATATTGATGCCATCGATAATCGTCTCCATCGAATCAAGACCGCAAAGCATCTCCCAGTGCCTGAGGCTCCAAGTCGCGCGAGCCGTGCAGTAAAAACCGGAAGCGTTTTGTTCTCATTGGTTAGACCGTATCTTGAAAATATTGCACTCGTAGAGGAAGTGCATAGTCACTGTATTGCATCAACTGGTTTCTATGTTTGCAGCTCCAACGGTATACTGTTACCCCAATTCATGTTTTTCCTGATGATATCGAGTTATGTGGTTAGCGGCCTAAATCAATATATGAAGGGAGATAATTCTCCTTCTATAAGCAAGGACAATATCGAGAGTTGGCTATACCCCGTACCACCAATGGCAGAACAGAAAGCAATCTGCACAAAACTGAAAAAGGTTTTCAATCTGATCGAGAAAGTAGAAAAGAGCCTCAGTTGAGGCTCTTTTCTACTGCAGATATAGTTGAGAATGCAGCAGTTATTGTAGCAACAATCCGTTCTTGCTCAGAGCATGGCGGTATCGGGATAAGCATTTCTTTCAGCGTAAGCGGCTTGAGTTCTTTCTGATTAGTAGAGCCTTCACCTTCCTTTTCAAGCTCACTTTGGTTGGCTTTCATGCAAGCATACACATAAATCGATTGAATGCTATGGGCAGCACGGATAACAGTCACATGGGAATCAGGTACTATAGGTAGACCGCGGTGATTGTCGGTCATGTGATAGATACCGACGCGACCTAATGTGCCTGTACCAGTAGAGTTTATGACCACATCGCCATCCTGCATATATTCATCATCTGGATATCGCCCCAATATACTTTCATCCAGAAACAATGCTAACCCCACATCAATACCGCTGTATTTTGTATTGCATTTTTGGGCAAAGACGAGGGTTCCACTTTCGTCGATATATTTAGGAGATTTCCCCCGACGAATTTCTTTGATGCAACAACTCTCCAATCGCATCCATTCCCAAGTATCAGGAATCTCAAACGGTATTTCTGCGTCAATACAAATGACGTCAGAACCAACCTTCTCATAATAAGAGTTATCCTCACCACGGAAGATGACGGATTCCTTCTT
>CEAG01040290.1_pt1 | contig 10122 bp, 10 predicted proteins | sample 554891 | NCBI WGS metagenome assembly CEAG01 (sample SAMEA3182116, study PRJEB8094) | gut metagenome | biome: human; feature: gut; material: Stool; isolation source: human stools | place: Canada | collected 2014-02-25
GCGGCCTATCCCTCCACCACGGATCCGAAAGATCGCTGGTGGGCCGTGCGCCGTTTCTTTGACTGGGACGGAAATAATTTCATTCAGACTTATTTCCAGAAAGTTGACAAGCCGGGAAATAAGCGCCTGATCCAGTCTATTGTGGACAGCCAGAACATTATCGGCAACGGCTACGTTGCCCGCGACTACTGCGCCGGTTACCGCGTGGAGTTCCGCAGCGACGAAAACCCCGTTACCAACCTGCTGGCCGGCCACCTGACCGTACACACCTACCTGGCCCCGTACATTCCCGCGGAATATATCGAAAATATCCGCGAGTATGACGTGGACGCCCTGGAAAGCGCAATCGGAGGTGAATAAAGATGAACACGATCCCCACTAAGATCAACCGTTACAACGTCTACAACAAGGGAAACCGCCTGCTGGGTGTCGGTGAGGAAATGACGCTGCCGGACTTTGAGCCGTCCAGCGAAACCGTGACCGGCGCCGGGATCCTGGGTGAGATCGACGACCCCACCGTGGGCTATTTCGGCAATCAGGAACTGGAAATCCCGTTCCGCCTGCTGGACAAGGAAACCGCCGACATGATGGACATGACCAAGGCCGTGCAGCTGGAGATCCGCGGCGCCCAGCAGACCACCAACACCGAGGGCGATATTGAGTTCAGACCCATGCGCGTGGTGGTTCGTGGCCGCGGCGGAAAGCTGACCACCGGCAAGGTCAAGGCAGGCAGCCCCATGGACACCGCGATCACGCTGACCATTCTTTACATTCTCATTGAGGTGGACGGCAAGACCGTGGTGGAACTGGACAAGCTGAACGAGGTTTACAAGGTCAACGGCGTGGACGTTCTGGCCAAGATCAAGGAGATGTGCTGACATGAGCGACGAAAAGAGAATGGACACCGCCCTGCTGGCGGAGAACGACGAAAACACCGCGGCGGAGGAAAACGCCCTGGTTATGAAGCTGGACAAGCCTTTCACCTTTGAGGGGCAGACGTACACAGAGGTGGACCTGTCCGGCCTGGAGGACACCACGGCGGCAGACCTGCAGGCCGTGGGCCGTTTCGTGACGAAGAAGAACCCGGCGGCGAACCCCGCAACCGTGGAAATGACGCTGGAATACGCCCAGTTCATGGCGGCCCGCGTCGCCCACCTGCCGCTGGAGTTTTTCGAGCGCCTCCCCGCAAAGGAGGCAATCAAGCTGAAAGGCATTGTCGTGGGTTTTCTTTACGGCGGGGCTGGGGACAACTAACGCCCGCCGTCATAAACAGGGCCTGCGTCGGGTTGTCCATACAACTGCGGACAGGGCTGGATTATCTTCTGGCCCTGTCCGTTTCGGACTTGAACGAACTGGCGGACACGGTGACGCAGTACGCGGAGGAGGTGGCAAAACATGGCCGGCAAAAATAAAACGTATGAGTTAATGCTGAAAATCGGCGGCAAGGTGGACGGTTCCCTGAAAACCGCCTGCAGCACCGCAGACAAGAACCTGGCTGCGCTGGGGAAAACGGCAAAGACCGCGGGAAAGATCGCTGCCGGTGCCATGGTAGCAGCCGCCACCGCTGTGGCGACCCTGGGAACCGCTGCGGTGAAATCCGCGGCGGAGTATGAGGCCCAGCTGGCCAACGTTTCCACGCTGCTGACCGGCACGGAGGCAGAGGTGGCCGCACGAACGGCGGAAATCGGGGATCAGGTTCTGGAAATCTCCAACCGCACGGGCGTGGCCACGGCTGACCTGACGGACGGAATGTATCAGGTGGTTTCTGCTTTCGGTGACAGCGCAGACGCCGCGGCCATTCTGGAAACCGCGGCAAAATCCGCGGCGGCGGGAAACGCGACCACGACGGACAGTATCAACCTACTTTCTGCCGTAACCAAGGGTTACGGCGATACCTCCGCGGAGGCGGTGCAGCAGGCGGCGGATCTGGCATTTGCCACCGTAAGACTGGGCCAGACCTCTTTCCCGGAACTGGCCGCAGGCATGGGCAAGGTCATTCCCCTGGCCAGTACCCTGGGGCTGGAGCAAGAACAGCTATGGGGCGCCATGGCCACGCTGACCGGCGTTACAGGTTCCACGGCGGAAGTGGTTACGCAAATGAAAGCCACAATGCAGGCGTTCCTCTCCCCGTCCAAGAATATGCAAGCTGCCCTTAAAAACATGGGCTATGAAAGCGGCCAAGCGCTGCTTGAAAGCAAGGGCCTGCAGGGATCTCTGGAGGCCCTAAAGGACGCTGTGGGAGGAAACGAACTGGCGTTTGCTGGCCTGTTCTCCTCTGTGGAGGCACAAACCGCGGTGCTGGCTATGGCAGGCAACCAGGCCGAAAACCTGACCAGCAAGACGGCGGAAATGTACGAAGCCACCGGCGCGGCAAATACCGCCTTTGAGCGGCAGACCAACACCCTGGCATACGACATTCAGATGGTTAAAAACCTGGGCGCCAATTTCTTGACGCAGCTGGGCACCAACATTCTGCCGTATGTGCGGGAGTTCGCGGAGGCGGCCCTGCCGGTGGTTTCGGAGGCGCTGGGGAAGATCGGCAGCTACATGACCGGAACCATCATTCCGGCGGCGGAAACCGCGGTGAAATGGATTTCGGAACACCGCACCCTGATCCTGGCGCTGGCGGCGGGTATTGCCACCGCTGTGGCGGCCTACAAGGCGTATAAAGTGGCGATCACCGCCTACAACGCAGTTATGGCCGTGTATAAAGTGGTCACCGCAGCAAGCGCCACGGGAACCTTTACCCTGGCGGGCGCCATGACGGCGCTAAATCTTCCCGTGCTGGCAGTTGTGGCCGCCATCGGCCTGGCTGTGGCGGCGGGGATCCTGATTTATAAGAACTGGGACAAGATCAAGGCCAAGGCCGTGGAACTGGGCGCGAAGATCTCCGAGGTATGGGGAAACATCAAGACCGGCGTTTCCGAGGCCGTGGCGAACCTGGTTTCTGCGTTCCAGTCTAATTTCCCCCTGCTGTCCGCTTATTTGAGTGGGTGGTGGGAAAGTGTTTCGGCGGCCTGGGAAAACGTCAAGGCCATTTTTGCAAATATCATTGACTTTGTGCAGAACGTATTTGCAGGCAACTGGAGCGCCGCCTGGGACAATATCGTGGCCATTTTCGGAAACGTGTTTGGCATGATCGTGAACCTGGCGAAAGCGCCCATAAACGGAGTTATTTCCGCAATCAACTGGGTGCTGGAGAAGATCAACAGCATTTCCGTGACGATCCCGGACTGGGTTCCGGGCGTCGGCGGGAAAACCCTGGGCTTTAACATTCCGACGATCCCCGCCCTGGCTGCCGGTGGTATTGCCACGGCGCCCACGCTGGCGCAGATCGGTGAGGGCGGAGAGCCGGAGGCGGTGCTGCCGCTGTCCAAGCTGGCGGCCCTCCTGGACGAATGGACGAAGCCGAAGCCGACACCGGGCGGCGGAACGGGCGGCGGCGGTGAAACCGTCGTTTTCTCCCCGGTATTCAATTTCTACGGCGGGACGCCGAGCCGCGAGGAGGCCGAGGAGGCCGGGCGGATCAGTTTCGCGGAGTTCAAGAAACTGTATAGGCAGATGAAAGCCGAGGAGAAGCGCAAGCAATTCAGCCCGGTATAAGAGGAGGACCACACCATGGAAAGCACCTACACCACCAAGCAGGGGGACGTATGGGACAAAATCGCCTATGAGGTGTACGGCGACGAAGAATACACCGGCTGGCTGATGGAAAACAATTTCCCGCTGCTGGACACGTTCGTGTTTGACGCCGGGGTGGTCCTCCAGACCCCGGCCCCGCCGGAGCAGACCGCGGCCAATGACCTGCCGATCTGGAGGAGCAAGGTATGAATACACGGCGGGCGTATGTAGACCTGATTTACAACGGAACCGCAGCCACGGCGGAAATTTCCGGTTTCGTGACGGATATTTCATACACGGATCCGGCCAGCGGAGAGGCGGACAGCCTGGACATTACGCTGCAAGACCGGGATCACCGGTGGACGGGGGCGTGGATCCCCGTCGCCGGTGACACCCTGGCCGCGACAATCCGGGCGCTGAACTGCCAGTATTCCGGGGACAACCGGATCCTGCCGTGCGGTTTCTTTATCGTGGACAGTTTCAGCTTTTCCGGCTGGCCGGTTTCCGGGAGCATTTCCGCGATCTCCACGCCGCTGGACAGCAGTTTCACCACCACCCAGCGGACAAAGACCTGGGAAAACGTGACCATAAAAGAGATCGGAACCGAGATCGCAAGCCGCGCCGGGATCGCGCTGGCCTGGGACGTGGAGGGCGACCCGTTCACGATCAAGAGCGTGGAACAATCGGAACAAACCGACTGTGAATTTTACATGAACCTGTGCAACACCTACGGGCTGGCCATGAAAGTCTACGCCCAAAAGATCGTGGTGTATGACCGGGAGGCATACAAGAAAAAGGGCGCGGCGGCGGTGCTGTCCCCGTCCAATATGAAATCCTGGTCATGGCAGCAGGATCAGGCCGGCACCTACACTGGCGGAGAGTTCACATACACCAGCCCGGCCACGGAAAAGGAAATCAAGGTGACCGTGGGCAAGGGCAGCCGGATCCTAAAGCAGAGCGGCAAGGCCGACAGCAAGGCCGACGCGGAGCGGAAGATCAAGGCGGCGGTGGCCAAGGCCAACCACGGAAAGACCAAACTTTCCGCCACCATTGTGGGAAACGCCTCTCTGGTGGCCTCCCAATGCGTCCAGGTGGTGGGCCTGGGGAAGCTGTCCGGCAAGTATTACATTGACACCATTACCCACAGCGTCAGCGGATCCGGCGGCTACACCATGGACCTGGAAATGTCGCTGGTGGAGGAATGACGCGAGGAGGAACGCATGGAAAACAATATCCGGCTGGGAAAGATTTCAGCCGTTGATTACGCCGCGGGCACGGTCCGCGTGGTGTACCACGAAAAGGACGACGCCGTGACCGCCCCCATTCCCCTGATTTCATCGGAGTATTTCATGCCGGAGGTGGACGACATGGTTATGGTGCTTCACCTCTCCAACGGCACGGAGGCGGGCGTGGTCCTGGGACGACCGTGGAGCGAAAAGAACAAGCCCCCGGAGGGTTCCAAAGGGCTTTACCGCAAAGACCTGGCCCGTTCGCCGGGTGAGGCCATGATCCGCTATAAGGACGGCACCCTGACCATCAAGGTTGCCAAGCTGGTGATTGACGGAACCGTGACCGTCAGCGGCGACGTGACCGCCGGCGGGGTTTCCCTGGACAACCACACCCACACGGACAGCATGGGCGGCGGAACCTCCGGGCCATCGTAAGGAGGCGATTTACACATGATCGGAACGCTGGGGCGCAAAATCATTTTTGAGGTGAGCGACAACAGGGTTTTGACCTTTGAGAGCATGAGCCGCGAGGTTTCCGGGCGCTGGACCGAACACGAAGTTTTAGGCGTGAAGCCGAAAGCGGAGTTTTTAGGGCCTGGCCTCCAGACCATAAGCCTGACCATTCACCTGTCCGCTGCCCTGGGCGTGAAGCCGCGGCGGATCCTGGACATGGTGGAGCGCATGGTGGAAAGAGGTTCGGCGGAGTACCTGGTGATCGGCGGCAGACTGGTGGGCCGCCGTCCGTTCCGCGTTACAGGATCGAGTGAAGCCTGGGACAAGGTTTACAGCCGCGGAGAATTGGCCAAGGCTACCCTGACCATTTCACTGGAGGAATACGCATGAACGAAAACGACCTTTTCAATTTCCAACTGGAATATACGTTCACGGCGGACTGGCTGGCAGAACTGGATCGGCAGCTGGCCCTCCTGCTGTCCACACGGGAGGGCACCATGCCGTTGGATCGGGCTTTCGGCCTGAACATGGATTTTGTGGATATGCCGCCAGAGGCCGCAAAGAGCCTTTACACGGCGGAGGTCACCGAAAAGGTGTCCAAATTCATACCGGAGGTGCGGGTGCAGGAAGTGACCTGGACCGGCGGCAACACCGGAAAACTTTTTCCCAAGGTGGTGATAACAAGTGCCTGATATTTCCGCAATTCAGAACACCCCGGACGTGTCTTTCATCGACAACAAGACCATTGACGACGTGCGCGGGGATATGGTGGCAGACTTTGAGGCGTTCATGCTCCAAGCGACGGGCAGCAAGGTGTCCCTGGGCCGCGCCTCTGTCCACCGCATGATCCTGTATTCGGCGGCGGCGCAGATTTACCAAGCCATGCAGTACGTTGACCGAGCGGGCAAGCAAAGCCTTTTGAAATACTCCTATTCGGAGTTTCTGGACAATCTGGCGCTGCTGAAAGGCGTTACCAGAGAACCGGCCAAGGCGGCCACGACCACGATCCGCTTTACCGCGTCGGCCACCAGGACACTGGCCACGCCGATCCCGGCGGGCACCAGGGTTTCCTCCAGCGGTTCCATTTATTTCAGCACGATGGAGTACGCAGAGATCCCGGCGGGCAGCCTGACGGTGGACGTGCTGGCGGAGTGTACCGCAACAGGCAACGCGGGCAACGGACTGGCGCCTGGCGAGGTGTCCACCATCGTGGATCCCGTTCCCTACATTATCAGCGCCGTGAACCAGAACACCACGGAGGGCGGCGCAGACGTGGAGAACGACGAAAGCCTGGCGGAGCGGGTTTACCTGGCCCCTGGCGCCTATTCTACGGCAGGCCCGGAGGACGGATACCTGTACCACGCCAAGAAGTACAACGCCGCCATTGGTGACGTGGTGGCCACCAGCGACCACGAAGCGGGCCAGGTGGATATTGTTTTCATCATGGCCGACGGTTCCAAGCCGGGCGCGGCCATGATCTCCGGCCTGCAGGCGTACCTCTCCGGCAAGACGATCCGCCCCATGACGGACAAGCTGACCGTGAAAGCCCCGGAGGAGGTCACATACAGCATTAACCTGACGTATTACATCAACCGCAGCGACAGCGCCAGAGCGGTGGCAATCCAGGCGGCGGTGGCCCAGGCCGTGGAGGAATATAAAACCTGGCAGCGCACCATAGGCCGCGACGTGAACCCGTCGCAGCTGGCCGCCATGGTCATGGAGGCAGGCGCCAAGCGTGTCACCGTGACCGCGCCGACGTTCGCGGCGGTGGCCGCCACCAAGGTGGCAGCATTGACAGGATCGGCCACCGTGACGTATGGAGGGCTGGAAGATGATTAAACTTTCCGGCAGCCGCTTCACGGACATTATGCCGGAGAACCTGGCAGAGCAGCCGGAGATCCAGGCGCTTGCCTACGCCGTGGGCAGGCAGGTGGAGAAGCTGCTGGCCTATGCCGACGGCGCCCGCACCTATGCGGCGATCTATGCTGTGCCGGAAAAGGTGCTGGATCTGCTGGCCGTGGAACTACGTACCCCGTCCTATGACGAAAACTTTTCCATTAAGGTCAAGCGAACCCTGATCGCGGAAAGCCTGCTGTTTTACGCACAGATGGGCACCCCGGCAGCGGTGAACCGGATCATTGAAACCATTTTCCAGGCCGGTCATATCAGCGAGTGGTGGGAATACGGCGGGAAACCCTATCACTTTAAGGCATACACCACGAACCCGGCTATTACGTCGGACGACGTGGAGGAGTTCAAGCGGGTGCTGGGCACCGTAAAGCGCCTTTCCGCCTGGCTGGACGAAATCGTGTTGGATCTGTCCACACCTCCGGCGGAGGTATTCGTGGGCCATTGGATCCACACGGGCGATTTTATCACCCTGCAAAGGGCGACTATGTAACAGGAGGTTATCAGCTATGTTTCAGGCCCCGAAACTGACAGACGCCGGCAAAAACCTGTATTACAGGAATATGGCCGGTGAGGGGATCAAATTCACAACCATTCAGCTGGGCAACGGCACAATCAGCGGCCCGATCTCCGCTATGACGGCCCTTGTCAGCGCCGTGGTGACTATTGACGCCGCGGTGAAGAACAACGCGGAGCAGTACGCCGACGTGTCCGGCCATTTCTCCAACGCAGAACTGGAGGAGGGTTTTTACTGGCGCGAGATCGGCGTGTTTGCGGCGGATCCCGATTACCCCAATGACCGCAGCCACGACATTCTTTACTGCTACCAAAACGCCTATGACACGGCGGACTTTATCCCCGTGGCGTCGGTGGAAACGGTGGAAAAAAACATTACCGTGCCCATTATCGTGGGCGACGCCTCCACGGTGTCCTGCACCCTGTCCAGTTCGCAGGTGCTGGTGTCGGAGGCGGACCTGGAGGCGCACGACAAGGACGCGAACGCCCATAATGCCCTGTTTGAGAAGATCAACAAAGAACTGGAAAAGAAACAGGACACGATCACCGCCAAGGGCATTTTGAAAGGCGACCAGGACGCAAAGGGAAACCCCACCGTGACCAAGGCCACGCCGGGCGTGGACTACCAGCAGCCCACCCAGGTGCTGACGGAAAGCAACGCCATGGCCCTGACGGACACGGTTCCGTTTTTCTCCGGTGCCGACGGGCAAAACCGTAAGGTCACGCTGAAAAAGCTAAAGGAGGCCCTGGGCGTCCAGTCTGCCAGTATCAACGTGACGACCTGCGCCGGCGCGGCGGTGGTTTGCACGGACGGAGAAACCACCCTGAACGGCGTGGGTTCCACCAAGTTCTCCCTGCCGGAGAACACCGGCACCTGGGAGGTAACCGCCACCCTGAACGGCCACACGGCCAGCGCCGTGGTGGAGGTCACCGGCGCCATGCAGTACAACGTGGATCTGGTGATTACCTCCAGCGTGGCAGTCACCCACGCACCCACGAAAACCACCTACAACGTGGGGGAAACATTCGACCCCACCGGCCTGGTGGTCACCGCCACCTATGCCGACGGCACCACGGAGGACGTAACCGACGGCTGCACGTTCAGCCCCACCGTTATGGCAGCCAGCACCACGGCGGTGACGATCAAATACCAGCGGGCGGGCGTGACGGTCACGACCACCCAGGCGGTCACGGTCCTGGAAATGTCCAGCATTTCCGTGAAAACCGCACCCAACAAAACCGCGTATTACATCGGTGAGAGTTTCGACGCCACCGGAATGGTGATTGAGGCCACCATGTCCAACGGCACCAAAAAGACCGTGACGGGCTGGACGTACACCCCCAGCGGCGCCCTTTCCAAGACGGACACGGCGGTGACGATCTCATACACGGAAAACGGCGTCACAAAGACCTGCACCCAGGCAATCACGATCCGCACCCTGTCCAGCATTTCCGTGACGACGGCACCCGCGAAAACCGCCTACAAGTACGGGGAGAAGTTCAGCAGCGCCGGAATGGTGATTACCGCCAAATATTCAGACAACGCCACCCGCGTGGTGAGCGGCTGGACCTATTCACCCACCGGCGCCCTGGGAATGTCCAATACCACGATCACGATTACCTACGCAGAGGGCGGCGTGAGTAAGACCTGCACCCAGGCCATTACCGTGAGCAACTACCTTTCAAGTATCGCGGTGACCCATGCACCCACGAAAACCTCCTATTTCACCGGCGAAACGTTCAACAGCGCGGGAATGGTGGTCACCGCTACCATGGCAGACGGCAGTAAAAAGACCGTCACCGGCTACACCTGCAGCCCCACCACCATGGCAGCCAACACCACGGCGGTCACTGTCAGCTATTCCGAGGGCGGCGTGACCAAGACGACCACCACCCCGGTGACGGTCACCAGCATTTCCAACACGCTGGCCTCCAACAGCTGGGCAACGATCCGCGCCGTGTCCGACGCCGGAAAAGGGTCCAATTACTGGAGCGTGGGCGACGCCAAGGGGATCACGATCAACGGCAAGGTGGGCGCCACGACGATCTCCAATCTGGCCATTTCCGTGTTTATCCTGGGTTTCAATCACAACGCCAGCCGAGAGGGCAACAACCGGATCCATTTCCAGATCGGCAAGATCAACGGCACCCTGGTGGGCCTGGTAGACGGCAATTACGGAAGCAATACCAGCACCACCGGCGCCTTTACCATGAACACGTCATACACGAACAGCGGCGGGTGGAATAACAGCCACATGAGAAAGACCGTGCTGGGCAGCAACAGCGCCAGCGCCACCAGCCCCGCGGCCAACACCCTGCTGGCAGCCCTGCCGGCGGATCTCCGGGCGGTTATGAAGCCGGCCACCAAGTACAGCGACAACACCGGCGGCGGAAG
>CEAG01050124.1_pt1 | contig 10055 bp, 8 predicted proteins | sample 554891 | NCBI WGS metagenome assembly CEAG01 (sample SAMEA3182116, study PRJEB8094) | gut metagenome | biome: human; feature: gut; material: Stool; isolation source: human stools | place: Canada | collected 2014-02-25
CAGACAGGTTTGAGCGACTACCTTGGAAACCGTGTTGACAATTACAAGGATATCATTGTAGAGGACAAAAAATATGACAACTTGCATATCATTCCCATTGGTACCGTTCCTCCTAATCCTACGGAATTATTGGAAAACGGCAAACTGGCTATATTGATAAAAGTCTTGGGTAGCGAGTACGATTATATCTTCATCGACTGTCCCCCTATCGACATTGTGGCCGATACGCAGATCATCGAGAAATTGGCTGATCGCACCATCTTTGTCATCCGTAGTGGCCTGTTAGACCGTAGTATGCTGCCTGAACTGGAATGTATCTATCAAGAAAAACGGTTCAAGAATCTCAGTGTAATACTGAACGGTACAGAAAGTGCCGGAGGTCGGTACGGTTATCATTATGGTTACCGCTATGGCTACCACAACGGATATTCCTCTTATTATGGAAATGGGAATAGGGATGGTAAATAGATGACTAATTTATAGTTATCTATTTATGCTTATTGTATAGTAGTTTATTACAAGTATGTGGCCGTTTCGTAAAACTGTAACCCTTGCTCAAAGTGGTATACTGAAAGGGATGACTGACTGTCATAGCCACCTTCTTCCGGGAGTGGATGACGGGGTGGAGACTTTGGATGAGTCACTTGAAATTTTGGCTGAGATGGAAAAGCTGGGTGTCAAAAAGGTGTGGCTCACTCCACATGTCATGGAAGACATTCCCAATAAGACCGTAGCCTTACAACAAAAATTCCGAGAACTGAAACAGAGTTACAACGGAACGATGGAGTTGAATTTGGCGGCAGAGTATATGTTAGACAATCTGTTTGAAAAACGGCTGGAAAAGGATGACCTGCTGCCCTTAGAGGAAGGGAAACGTTACCTTTTGGTAGAGACCTCTTATTTTAATCCACCGATGGGGTTGAAGAATATCTTGCTCCGTATTAAGAGTAAAGGTTATTACCCGCTGCTAGCGCATCCAGAACGATATGAATACATGCAGATAAAAGAATACAAGGCTTTGAAGGAGACACATATATCTTTCCAACTTAATGCTCCATCATTAGTCGGAATATATGGTAGGCATGTGCAGGACAAGGCAGAAACCCTACTGAAAGCCGGGATGTACGATTACATCGGTTGTGATACCCATTCCCGAAACATTTTTCTGACAACTTTAGAAATCAAGATAAAAAAACTGAAATATAGTCAATTACTTAAATATTGATTTTATGGAAGGATGTTACTATATAACGCATAATTTACTTTAAACAGGACTATTATGTGGAAATTCAATCTGAATACAGGTTATAAGTTGTTGGATATTGTAAGTGCAGCTTTCTTCTCCATCCTGCTGGTCTTCATAGGATTTATCATTGGGCATTCATTTCATTATGAGGAAAAGATTCCAAATTCAAAAACAGGCCCAAAAGATACTCTTGTTTTTCAAGTACAACCAATTGTGATGGATACCATTGTGGTAAATCCTATTAGAGTAATCCCCATTGAAACAAAAACTATACGGTTGGAAATGGATTCACTCCGTGTAAAAGTTGAAGCAGGAGACTCTTTAAACTGTCATATCAAATAGAGATGTTTGATTTTACCAATTATACATATAGCGCCCTGATCACATTCATTGCAATGGTCATCGGCATGGCTTATCCTTCTCTCTTACAAGCCATCCAGCGAATTGACGAGACTTATCATGACGACCTCATGATAAAGCGGTTTAAGGAAGAATCGATTTATAAGCATTTCAATGAGATTCTCATCTTTGCGATGGGAGGAGGTTTTATCTTGCCTTTCCTACTTTACATACTGGATCGCATAAATATGGGCATTGTCTCATCCACCTTCCTATGCATCCAAGCGGCAGTGACATTTATTTTGATCGTACAATCCATACGGCTTTACGGATTGATCATGACTTATTATAACACTTCTGACCTTTTACGGCATTTGGAAAATAATGAGACCCGGTCTTTACCCCAGCGTCTGAAAATCATGTTGAGAGCTGCCGAGTCTGGGAATGAAGACACTTACCGTTTGTCTTTGGACAGTATTTACGGGCAGATAGTCATGTACCAGACTCAATATTATGACAGAACGGAAAACAAAGGCAAGCCTGTTGACTATCCGAATGATTATTACGGCATTTTCCGCGAAATAATCAAGGCTACTATCCAAAAGGAACGCTACAGTTTTCTAGCGGATGATAACCAATTGGCTGCTATCCTATATAACAGTACCTTGCCGGTCATCGTTTCAGAAGAAACGTTGAAGTTCCTTTGGTATGCCGTGAACCGGATTACGAAGGCGGATTGCAATGAATGGTTCCGCCAATATTGGACTTATGCGGAACAGTATTACCGTTTTGTCTTCGACTATCCATCACAGGAGATGCAGGATAAATCTTTTACCAGTATCCGTCGCCAATACCTATTCATGCACTTTATGATGGGTGGACTGATGTTATATAAGAAAAAATATGGTTGGCTCAAACTGATGCTTACATTTACACAGACTATGCCCTGGTCTTATCCGCTGGTTCCAGGTTCTTTTCCTGGAATTTGGGATATGTTACGGGAAACTTACATGAAAGAGAATCTTCCTTGGGGACTAGCAAAGGATTTCCTATTTATCGGCCTGACTACGGATGTCAGTGTGGATGCCCAGATTTATAAAAATGTCGAGCGTTATGCAGCATTGCTGCTGATGCGGCTACAGTCCGTTCCTGAATTCTGGGTTGATAATAATAAATGTCAGATACCAGAAGTTACAGATAGTATCCATGCCAACAAACAGATTATACTTATCTGTGAAAACTTGGAGGCGGATATTCAAGAATTGAGCAAAGATGATGAACTTATGAGCGGATTCAACTACAGTATTGAGGATTCGATGCGCTTGATTAATGAACTTAAAAACAAGGCAGAAGATAAAAATAAGCAGATTCAGGAGCATCCGCAGGTGAGTGTGGATAAACTCTCCGCTTTAAAAAATGGAATCATTGAAGAATCCAGAAAAATAACAAATCTGTCCATTCCTCCCGTCAAAGACAGGGAAGACTTGATTACTGAAGTCAAGTTGATAACAGAAAGAGTTGAAATAAGCGATGAACTGATATGTAATGGTTTTGACGTGCATTGTATCGGTTTTGCCGAATGCGTGGTGAGGATGATCAACCATCGTGTCTACAATTGGTATGAAAGCAGGTTTACACTTGTGCCTCCAATTAAAAGCTATCAGATTCAGTACCAAGATATATTTAAGGCATTGGATGCTTTGAAGTTGGATGAGTCCTATGCCATATTGCTATTTGGGGTATATTGGGGTAAATATCGGTCTATCTATGGTGATGTGGCAGGTGTTGAGGAAGTTGATGGTAGACTTGTGAAATACAATAATATCCCGGTGTATTCCGTGGATTCTTCTTTGAATGAAAGTATTGCCATTATGAAAATCCGGGAAATACCATGTGTCTCATTTTACAGTGTGGAAACAGATGCCAGGGAATTGGAAGGATTAACCAACCTAGATAAGGAGTTGGGAATCTATTCGAATATTGAAACTCTTTCTGCAAAGCAACATAAACTGGTAGTTGGACGACTCATAAAATTCAGCAACATGAATACAAAGCTTAAATATGTAAATTTGAAAATCAGCCATGAACCGACTATAGGAGGAGAGGATTTGAACAATATAAAGTCCGTTATAAATATTTAACCATATAATTTCTGATAAATAAAATGGATCCACTCTTGTCATTGGTATTTCTGAAGCCAGTGGATCCGGAAAATCATATATTCACAAAAAATAGTTGATACATTTCTCAATTATTTATTATGCCTTCGGCTTTGCAATGTTTGTTAAAAAAATATTTTCAAAATACTAGTGATGTATCTGAAAGACACAACACATTTCCATTCATGTTCATAATACATTAACACATCTTAATATGAGTAGAGATATTAAAATTTGCGTAATCGGTCTCGGTTATGTAGGGCTTCCATTAGCTCGCCTCTTTTCCACAAAGTACAAAACAGTTGGATTTGATATGAATCAAAAGCGTGTAGATGCTTTGATGGCAGGCCACGATGTAACACTTGAGGTTACTGATGAACTTCTTCAATCGGCTATTGCTAATGGATTCAAGTGTACAACGAATTTAGAAGAAATTAAAGACTGTAACTTCTATGTTGTTGCCGTTCCTACCCCGGTGGATAATAACAATCGTCCCGATTTACGTCCTTTATGGGATGCTAGTGAGACTGTTGGTAAGGTGATATCAAAAGGTGATATTGTTGTATATGAATCAACTGTTTACCCGGGGGTTACAGAAGAGGAATGTTTGCCTATAGTGGAACAAGTTTCGGGTTTGAAGTATAATGAGGATTTTTTTGCCGGATATTCACCGGAACGCATCAATCCGGGTGATAAAGAGCATACTGTTGAAAAAATCAAGAAAGTAACTTCAGGCTCTACTCCTAAAATAGCAGATGTTATAGACGATGTGTATAACTCCGTTTTGGTAAATGGTACGCACAAAGCACCATCCATAAAAGTAGCAGAGGCTTCCAAAATCATTGAGAACTCTCAGCGTGACGTGAACATTGCTTTCATGAATGAATTGGCAAAGATTTTCAATGCAATGGGGATTGACACACACGATGTGATAGAAGCAGCCGCTTCAAAATGGAACTTCATTAAAATGAATCCAGGTCTAGTTGGTGGCCATTGTATCAGTGTTGATCCTTATTATTTGATTCAGAAAGCACAAGTGTACGGTGTACTCCCTCGAATCATGTTCTCTGCACGACGTTTGAATGATGGTATGGGAGCGTATGTCGCCAATCAAGTGCTGAAGAGCATGAACAAAAAAGGAGTGATGGTAAAAGATGCTAAAATACTTATTTTGGGTATCACTTTTAAGGAAAATTGCCCTGATATCCGCAATACTAAAGTGGTAGATATTTATACTACACTTCAAGAATATACAAACAAAATAACTGTTTATGACCCTTGGGCTGATGTAGATTCAGTAAAACGAGAATATGGTATTGACATCGTAAAGTCACTACCTAAAGGCGAAAAATACGATGTGGTCATTTTAGCCGTTTCGCACGAGGAATTCAAAAAAATGAATATTCCGGTCCTTTGTAGCACTAATCATGTTGTTTACGATGTCAAAGGGATTCTTCCCAAGGAAAAAATTGACGCACGATTATAAAACTTAAAATGATAAATAATTGCATGAAGAAAATTTGTGGTTTAACCACTCTTCCAATCACGATTAAATCATTCATGCTTGGAAATTTGAACTATATGGCTGACAATGGTTATAAAGCCTACGTCATTAGTCAACCGGGTGAAATCCTTCAGAAAGAACACCTTGGAAAAGTTCAATTTATACCACTCCTTATTAAACACGGGAATGTTTCTCCTCTTGAAGTGCTTAAGACCATTTGGACATTATATAAGATTTTCAAAAAAGAACGATTCGACATTATTCAATATGCAACTTCCAATGCAGCCTTATATGCGTCCATAGCAGGTTGGATGGCTCGTGTGCCCGTTAGAATTTACTGTCAGTGGGGTATTTCTTATACAGATTTCCATGGGGTATATCTATGGTTTTACAAACTTATGGAGAAGATTACTTGCATCTTTTCTACCAGCGTGCAACCAGACAGCCCCTCTAATTTAAAGTTTTCCATCCAAGAAGGACTTTATAAAGCTTCAAAAGGTCATGTACTGTTGAATGGTAGTGCAACAGGGGTTGATTTAACAAAATACGACTGTTCGATGAAAAAAAGATGGAACAAAGATATTAGGGATATGTATTCCGTTCCTCAAGATTCTTTTGTGTTTGGTTTTGTCGGTCGATTGGTTCCCGAAAAGGGAATCAATGAATTGTTGGAGGCATTCCTTTCTATCAATGGCGAGAAAATTTACCTATTTTTGGTTGGTCCTGTAGAGAAAAATAGGCTAGATTCGGTTTTGTTAGCAAAAGCAAAAGATCATCCTTGTGTAATATTTACAGGAAGTGTTCCTAATGCTGCAAAATATCATGCTGCTTGCGATTTCCTTGTACTTCCCAGCTATCGTGAAGGATTTGGAATGACCGTTGTGGAAGCCGCAGCCTTAGCTACACCTTCTATTATCAGTCGCATTAATGGACCAACAGATTTTGTACAAGATGAATATAATGGCTTGATCTGTGAAGTCAAATCAACTGAAAGTCTAAAGAATAAGATGGAACAGGCTTTGCGCCTTTCAAAAGACGAAAAAGAGATATTATCCCAAAATGCTTACCAGCTAGTAAAGACAAAATTTGACAGTACTATGTTCAAACAAGAGTTTTTAAAAAACAGGGAATACCTGTTATTGCTCTCAAAAAAGTAAATGGTATGGGAGTTTCAGTATTAGTTGCTTCATACAATTGTGAAGAATACGTAGAAGAATGTTTGGAATGTCTCTTGAACCAAAGTTATAAGGATGTAGAGATTATTGTGTGCGATGATTGTTCAACAGACAATACTCGTACTATACTACGCAGATATGCAAATGAAGGAAAAATCATTTTGCTTGAAAACGAGACAAACAGCGGTGCCGCACAAAGTAGGAACAAGTGTTTGGCTATAGCCACAAAGGAATATATAGCTATACAGGATGCAGATGACTATTGTACAAGGAAACGTTTAGAGAGGCAAGTTACTGTTTTGGAAAAGAATACATCTTTTGATTTTGTATCAACCGGACTACAGAAATTTTATGAAACGGGTGAAAGGGTAGATATATTTCCCAAGAAAGAAATACCAACAAAAGATGATTTCCTGCTCACTATTCCATTTATGCACGCCACTACTCTTTTTAGAAAAGAAATTTTGAACCGAGTTAATGGATACCGCATAGCTTGGGAAACACGGCGCGGACAAGATTATGATTTATTCATGCGAATTTTCGCAGCTGGCGGTAGGGGTATAAATATCAATGAAATACATTATTTTTATCGTTGCTTTACCGGATATACTCCCCGCCATGCCTATAAGTATCGTGTTGGTGAATTTATTATACGTTATAAGGGTTTTAAAGCCTTAAAATTAGGATTTAAATCTGTACCTTATATAATCAAACCTCTTATATTAGGGTTAATACCCCAAGGGATAATAAATAAAGTAACCGGACATTAAAAAAGGAGTATATCATGAACAGAGTATATAAATGGTATTTACGGATGCATAATTCTAACTATGCTTTCATTCGTCGGTTTATTGAAGTAATGTTACATATTATTTTCAGTTGTGACATTCCGCCCGAAGTGAAGATTGGAAAAAATTGCAAGTTCGCTCATAATGCATTAGGGGTAGTATTGCACCCCAAAACGGTGATAGGTGATAATTGTTCAATCGGACAAAATGTAACCATAGGTGGCCGCGCCGGAAAGACAGTTCCAGTGATTGGTAACAACGTGTTAATTGGAGCAAATGCATTGATTCTTGGCCCTGTGACAATTGGTGACGGAGCTAAGATTGGAGCAGGTGCCATTGTAGTGAAAGATGTTCCCCCCCATGCCACAGTAATTCCAGAGGCATCAAGGATAATAATTGAAAAACATGATTAAGATTTTACAAATAGTACCGACTTTAGGGTACGGAGGTGTAGCGCAATTTTTACTGAACTACTATAAACAGATGGATAAGAATGAAATCCGCTTTGACTTTATTACTCATGGTTCGGTAGAAGCATTTCATCAAGAATTGATCGATGGAGGCTCTCAAATATTCTACTTCAAAAGTATTGGCAAGGAAGGATTGAAATATTACCTTAAACAACTCAAAGACGTTTTTGAAAATAATACTTACGATATTGTACATACTCATGACGGACATCTTGTTGGATTAACAGCTTTTTTCTGTCGCCGATATTTTAAGGGTAAGATTATATGCCATGCCCATACAACCTTGTGTGTCAATCCCAAACATCGTTATTTCATGCCTGTGTTTCGCTGGTTGGCTCGTCACAATAGTGACAAGTTACTCGGTTGTGGAGTATTGGCCTGCCGATATATCTTTGGTAAAGGTAGTCAATTCAAAGTTATACACAACGCAGTAGATGTAGATCGCTTTCAGCAAGTACACAAAGAGGATGCTCTTGCATTACGTGAACAATTAGGTATTCCTAAAAATGCTTTTATCATTGGTCATGTAGGACTTTTTTCCCCCCCAAAAAACCACTTTTTCTTAATTCGGATTTTCGAAAAGATTTATCATCTTCATAAAAACGCACATTTGGTACTTGTTGGAGGGGGAGAATTGCAGGAAGATGTAAAGCAGGAATGTAAAAAAATGGGTATTGAAAAGCGGATTCATTTTGTCGGAAAGCAGAGTAATATTCCATTGTACATGTATATATTTAATGTTTTTGCACTTCCTTCTCGTTGGGAAGGTCTTCCCGTGGTTGGTGTTGAAGCACAAGCTGCCGGATTACATTGTGTCATGGCTGAAGCTATTGATCATGATGTGGATGCAGGGTTGGGAATGGTGGATTTTTTACCTACCACAGACGAAGCTTTAGATAAATGGCAAACTACTCTGATGAAAGGCTACGCTTCTCCTTGTAGAAAGGATATAGATATTGCCATGAATGCTGCAGGTTATGAAATTAGGGGAAGCGTTAATTCGTTGGTTAATGTATATAAAGATATTGTGAAATAAGACTATATGCAAAAAATTTCACTTATACCTACTATCTTATTAATTGCAGTATGGATTGATTTTGTATTTTTATCATTCGTAATTAAGCAAGAACATTACACGTACTTAAATTTACTACCATTGGCACTTGGTGTATTTTTGTTATTTGATTTTGATTGGTTTGAGCGAGCAAAAAAATATCAAGGTTATATGATTTTTTTATGTACTCTATTCATAAGATATGCCATAGCACCAACAGTTTTATATCTTGCTGATTTTAAAGTATCAATGGGACCGCCTTTATCTAGTTTACCTATCTCAAATGCTATATTTTTACAGGTATATGAATTGTTTGCCATATCTATTGTATTACAGATATACGCAAAAAGAAAATATTCTATAAACAGTTCCTCCATTCTACCTAATGTAAAAGAAGAATTAGAATTCTTCACTAAAAAGCATATGTTTATAGCGATCTTGTTTTTAGGAGGATTCTTGCTGATAGCAGTTCCCTCATTAAGAAATGAAGTTAATTTCATTTTTAGTAAAACTTCAATATTCGATAATTCAGCTACAAGTATACCTATGTATGGTAGCTTAGCATTGATAGTAAAGTACTCAAAGATATTATTACCTCTTATTCTAATAGACTATTTGGCTAAACAATATTGCAACAATCAGAGTAATAAATACATCATATATTCTATAATTGTGGTTGCTATTTCGATGATGTTTACAAAAGAAATTAGTCGATTAAACATGCTTTTTCCCGCAATTGCTTTTTGGGCTGTTTTAAATAGAGCCTATGAGAATAAAAGAATCATTATTTCAAAATGGATGTTTACACTACTGACGATTTTACTTTTAAGTTTGACTATCTATAAAAGTTTTACCCGCTTTGAAATATCTGTGTCTGCAACTCCATTGAGTTACTACGCAACAATGTTACAGCAGTATTTTTCAGGCACACAAAATGTGGCAATTACACTTAGTTTAAATAACTTATCATCTATTGACTCACAGCTGCTTCCACTAAAAGATTGTTTTGCAAATATACCTATAATCGGAGAAACTTTTGTCAATAGATCGGATCTTTCAAATGTTATATTTAATCATAAATATTGGGGAACATCTTTAATTCAAGATCAAATTATTCCTGTGATAGGACAAGGTTATTTATATGCAGGGAAACTATTCTCAATTATTCCATCTTGCCTATTTTTTATATTATTGGTTCATTTTGATTCACGTCAAAAAATTATACCACAGTTAGATCTTGTTTTTATTGACGCTTATGTCACTGCATCATTGGCATGTTTCTTGATGACAAATATTACAATTATTTCATCGGGACTATTT